>Ga0208645_1000507_pt1 | contig 41168 bp, 47 predicted proteins | sample VirMetDEL_Sep_01_FD_184519 | JGI IMG/M metagenome (GOLD analysis project Ga0208645, IMG submission 184519) | Aqueous microbial communities from the Delaware River and Bay under freshwater to marine salinity gradient to study organic matter... | ecosystem: Environmental > Aquatic > Marine >... | reverse complement strand
TTTTATGAGCGTGGCTCTGATAAAGTTGCACGAGCAAACGATGCTTATGATTTATTTTATAAGCAAGAAGGTTTTGATCCTTCACAATATTTTATTAATAAAACCCTTTAAACCAATTAATATGGCAAGAGCAAGAAAAACTCAAACTAAAGTATGTTCAGTATCAGGTATTGAAACTAATGTAAATAACTTTTACGCGAACCAGAACCATGTTAAAGCTGTAGACAATATACGTCGTAATTCTAACGCGACTAAAGATCAGTTGCAGCGTATGTTTAATCAGTTAAATTCTTATGTGTAATGGCTAGTATTTTAGCAACAAGTATTGACCTTACTAAAATACCTAAAGATAAAATTATCGAAGGTAAAAAAGGTAAATACTTACCTATTACTATTACAATTAATGATGAGCCAGATCAGTTCGGCAACAATGGTCCAGTGACTGTACAACAGTCTAAAGACGAGCGTGACGCTAAACAAGATAAGGTTTACTTAGGTAATGTAAAAGTAGTATGGACAAACGGAGACAACGTAGCGGCTGCGCCTCGAGATGGTGGGCCTGCACCTGTACAACAAGCTGCGGTCACACAGGCCGACGATGACTTACCATTTTAATTAAATGCAGACAGTAGAGATCAATGGATTTTTGATTGATGAGTTCAATCAATATGGCCTAAAAGAAGGCAAGACACAGGGTATATGCCCTTTATGTTCGCACGATAGGCAACCCAAAAACCAGAAAGCACAGTGTGCTTCGTATGATTGGGAACGGGGTCTCGGTACCTGTCACAACTGTAGTACATCATTTCAGCTGCACACTTACCAACGTAAAGGTGCTAGTGAAAAAGAGTACGTAAGACCAGACCAGAAGCCAACTAAAAAGCTTAACAGCAAAGTTGTACAATGGTTTGAGACACGAGGTATATCTCAGAAAACTCTTACCGATCTTCGGGTCGGTGAGGGTCCTGAGTATATGCCACAGACAGGTAAGACTGAAAATACTATATGGTTTAATTATTTAATGGGTGACCAACTAATCAATGTTAAATACAGAGATGGTCGCAAAAACTTTAAGCTATATAAGGGTGCTGAAAAAGTATTTTATAATATCAACAGTATTGTAGGTTATGACACGTGTATAATCACTGAAGGTGAAATGGATGTGTTAGCTTTACACGAAGCTGGTGTTAAAAATGCTATATCAGTTCCTAACGGAGCAACGCTAACAAACAACAACCTAGATTATCTAGACAATTGTATTGATTACTTTGAAGATAAAGAAAAAGTAATACTTGCAGTTGATCAAGATGACGCTGGTCAAATGCTACAGCAAGAGCTTATACGTAGGCTCGGCGCTGAAGTATGTTTCTTAGTAACCTTCGAAGACTGTAAAGACGCTAATGAATATTTATTAAAGTATGGAAAAGAAAAACTGGCAGAGCGTATTACAAAAGCCCGACCGGTACCCCTTGAAAACGTCACAACTTTCAAAGACATTGAGGACGAAGTTACTGACTTCGTTAAAAATGGCTTCAAACCCGGTTACCAGATCGGCCTTCCGAATTTTGATGACATCTTTTCAACTTACACTGGTCAGTTTATTACTGTTACTGGTATTCCTAGTTCCGGTAAAAGTGATTTCGTCGATCAAATGGTCGTTGGGTATAACGCGAACTATGGTTGGAAAACAGCGTTTGCTAGTCCAGAAAATGCGCCAACTTATTTACATGCCCATAAACTAATGCGCAAGACGTGGGGTGATATGCCTACACGTGCAGATATTGGTGGTGCTAAGTGGAATGAGGTATCGGAACATGTTAATGATAATTACTTTTTTATTGACATGGATAAGTATAGTCTTGAATCAGTGCTACGTAAAGGTGCTGAGCTTGTTAAACGTAAAGGTATTAAATGCTTAGTCATTGATCCATTTAATAAGATCAGAGACATTGATTGCAAAACAGAAGATGTAAACAGGTACACAATGGAGTATCTAACTAAGATAGAAATGTTTTGTAAGAAGTATGATGTGCTTACATTTATTGTAGCTCACCCAACTAAAATGTACAAAGATAGTAATGGCAAAATTGAAGAGCCAACTATGTACAACATTAAAGGTGGTGGTGAATGGTACGATGCTAGTTACCACGGTATACTAGTACACAGAGACTATGATGCTAAAACTGTTAAAGCTAAAGTATTGAAAGTAAAGTTTCAAAACTTAGGTGAAAACGGAGCTGAAGCACATTTTAAATGGGAACATAAATCAGGTCGTTTTATTCCTCATGTTTTGCCTGGTATGGCCGAAGATGAGAAAATGCCCTGGGAGTAATGCCTCCACACTGGAAGCCTAAAAGAAAGTCTGAGTGGAGTATGGGTACATATGAAACTACAGAACTTGATCACAAGGCTATGAATTGGTGTGTTAATAATGGTATAAAGATAGCGCCTTTTGCTAAAGAGCCTGGCGCTTGGTATATCGATATAACTATAAATGGTAAAACAAACCGATCGCCTCATGTCTATATTAAAGATATGATATGGGAGAAGATCTATGAATATTATAGATATTATTATGAGAAATACTTTCGAGACAGCAAATGAAGCTTATGAGTATATGCACAACGAAATCATTACAAATGGTATTGAGTTTGCAGGTACCAAAGCTTTATTTAATATAGGGTTTACAATAGAAAACCCAACTAACAAAGTAATTACAAATAAAGAACGTAATTGGAACGAAGAGTACGCAGCCGCAGAGTGGTCTTGGTACTTATCTGGTGATCCTAGAATTGAAACTCTAGGTGAGTTGTATGGTAAGATACCTGCTATATGGAAACGTATGGCAGATGAAAATGGTGAAGTCAACTCTAACTATGGTTATCAGTGGAGAAGAAACGATCAGCTTGAAAATGTTATTAACATATTAAAGCAGGATCCTAAAACAAGACAAGCAGCTATAAGTATATACGATGGTAAAACAATACATCAGTATGCTTATGATACACCGTGCACATATGCGGTACAGTTTACAATAGTACAAAGCAAGCTGTATATGTCTGTCTATATGCGTTCTAATGATCTCTGGTACGGTTTTTGTAACGATCAATATCAGTTTGCGTCGTTGCAAGAAATGGTTGCAGAGAGATTAAATTTGCCTGTTGGTACATACTACCATCATGCACACAACTTACATTTATATAACGATAAAATTTAATTTAAATGTACTATTTATACCACATACCAGGTAAAAAGATAGGTGTTACACGTAATCTTAATACCCGAGTAACCCTTATGCAAGGCTATAAGGAGGGAGAGTATGAAGTTCTTGAGCAGTCAGACGATATAGATTTTATATCAGACCGCGAAATAGAACTTCAAAAGTCTTATGGCTATAAGGTCGACAGAAAATTATATAAAAATTTATTTAAGAATATGAATATAAACGCTACTGAACAAACGTCAACCTTTCCGTGTCCAGCTAACAAACTTAAAGGGCATCTGATGGATAACATTGGGCTCAGCTGGGAAACTCTACACGGTAAATTCGAAATCAATTCAACTACAATACCATGGATTGTACACAATGCAAAGACGTCTATGTACAATTCCGAGAGATGTTACATTTATAACAAGGCTTATCATGAAGCTTTTATAGCTGAACCAGCTACAGAAGTTACAGGCGCAACTGTCTTTGATAGTATTCGTGACTGGGCTGATAAACGAGGTATATATGATAGTGGAGATACTAAAACGCAATTTGTTAAACTTATGGAAGAAGTCGGAGAACTCGGAAAAGCAATTCTTAAAGACGATAAAGATGAGTTTGTTGATGCCATTGGCGATTGTATTGTTGTACTCACAAACCTTTCCCATCTCGGTGGGTTTGACGTTGAGCATTGTATCAGCAGTGCTTACGATGAGATCAGTAATAGAACTGGAGCTATGGTAAACGGAACATTTGTGAAAGATGCAGATTAAAACCAAAGACAAGATAGTACAGGCCGTACTAAGGAAGATGGACGAACGTAGTATTATAGGTCAAGAAAAATATGGTGCTACAATGATGCAAGAAATTGAAGGTCAAGTTAAAGATCTAGATCGTTTCTTAGTTGATGTTCAAGAAGAAATAATGGATGCGTTACTTTATATCGAAGCAGCGCGTCGCTGCTTGACTGATGAGATCGAAGAGGCAATGTTACGCCGCATGGATATCATAGGTCAAAATGGTAACGAAGGATTACATTATGATACGCAAGAAGTATAAGCGTAAGAAACGAGGGCCAGTACAGGCAAAGAAGATATCATATGACGGTATCAACTTTGCCTCAGGTCTTGAGCGATATATGTATATGGCTTTGAAAAAAGCAAAGATCAGAGCTAAGTACGAAGGTGAAACATTTGTACTGATGAACGGCTTTCATTTTCCAAACGAGTGTTATGCTCGTCAAGCGAACGGTAAAGGTGATTATAAAAACAGAGGCGCTAAACGTATACTACCTATTAAGTACACACCTGATTTTATTGGTGATGGATTTATTATTGAAACAAAAGGTAGAGCCAATGAATCTTTTCCGATGCGATGGAAGTTATTTAAGTTATTAGTAACACAGCAGTTTCCAGACACTGTATTATATAAACCACAAAACCAAGCTGAATGCGACAGAACAATACAGCTAATCCTAGAAAAGCAAAGGAAGTAGCAAGACGTAAGTATGCAGAGAGACAGATCGATAAGTTTATTAAATGGTCAGTTAATCAACGTGGTTTTTTAAAATACAAAGATCTAGTTGAACAACACGATAAACATAATATAAAAGTGTATGGCTAAATTAAATTTATTTGCATATAAAGAAAAATCGAAAGTGCGTAGACCAGGTGTTCACGCTAAAACAAAAAACAGTAACAATAAACAAAGTAAAAATTATGTCAAACAATACAGGGGACAAGGTCGGTAAAACCTGGTCATTGTCATTTGGGTTTTACCCAGGTATATTATTCGGTATGAGAACATACGAAGAACCTAAACAAACAGCATATGTATTTTACCTGCCATTTATAGATGTGGCATATGAAGTGTTTAAGTAATGGGGTTATTTGATGAGCGCGTAGCGTACAAGCCATTTGAGTACCCTGATTATTATACTGAAGGTTGGTTAAAACAAGCTCAGGCATTTTGGTTACATACTGAAATACCTATGCAGGGTGACATTAAAGATTGGAAAGAAAAATTAAATGATAAAGAGAAGAACTTGGTCGGAAACATATTACTCGGTTTCGCCCAAACAGAGTGTGCGGTATCAGACTACTGGACACAGAAAGTTGTCTCATGGTTTCCTAAGCATGAGATACAGCAGATGGCAATGATGTTTGGTTCGCAAGAAACAATACATGCTGTTGCGTATAGTTATTTAAATGAAACATTAGGATTAGAAAATTATGAAGCTTTTTTACACGAGCCGGCGACTGCTGGAAGGTTTGACAATCTGGTTAGTTATAGCGGTACCGATCCTGTCGGGATTGGCCGCTCTCTTGCTGTCTTTAGTGCTTTTGCTGAAGGGGTTAGCTTATACTCTGCATTTGCTGTTCTCTATAGTTTCCAGTTAAGAAATTTACTGAAAGGTATAGGTCAACAAATGAAATGGAGTGTGCGTGATGAGTCATTGCATAGTAAGATGGGCTGTAAACTTTTCCGCGATATGTGTAAAGAAACACCTAGTTTGCTAGAAAATTGTCAAGAAGATATAGTCGAAGCTGCTAAAACAATGGTAGACTTAGAAGAAAAGTATATTGACAAGATGTTTGAGATGGGTGACATTGAGAATTTAAAAGCATACGACCTTAAACAATTTATTAGAAAAAGAGCAAATGAAAAATTACAAGAACTTGGATATCTTGCCTTCTTCGATATCGATACTAAAGCGGCTGATAACCTTGATTGGTTTTATCATCTTACCGGCGGTCATACTCATACAGATTTCTTTGCTATTCGGCCAACTGATTACTCAAAGGCTAATGAAGGTGAAGACTTCGAAGACATTTGGTAGTCTTATGTCGGAAGATGAAATGTGGGACGATCTAAAATTAAGAAATGAAAGAAAGTAAATTAATTGAAATGCAAAAAAAGATAGAGTCTCTTGGTAGATTAGTTGAGCTGTTGCTTCAAGAAGTATCTGCTTTAAAAACTTTATCTTATGGTACACATGAAACTTTAAAATTAATGCCAGACTATGAGCAGGCTATCGAACAGATTAAAGAGAAAGTGGCTGAAGAGCCTAGTACTGGAACGCCGTCTGACGCCGACGGAAAGACTAGCTAATAGATTAGGATATATGGGGACCGGTTTTTTTGTAACAGCTCCCCATATGTTACCTGATACACCAGGTATAGTAATATATTTTTTAGCTGGTTTGTTTTGCACACCACAAGTTTGGGTAGCAAAGCAATGGAACTTAGTAATAGTAAACTTAAATGTAATGATAGCGTACGCGCTACTATTTTTTGAATAATGTGGAATAACGATTGGAAAAAAGGTGTCGACTATCCTGCTTGGGGTGACACTGATGTATATAAAAAAACTATAGCAGGAGGTTACTTATTACCATGGGAATCACCACGTGATGCATACATGCGTGTAGCTAGTACAATTGCTAGACGTTTGTATAAACCAGAACTAACAGACACTTTCTTTGATTATATATGGAAAGGCTGGTTGTGCTTAGCTTCGCCAGTATTATCTAATACAGGCACTGATCGTGGTTTACCTATTAGTTGTTTTGGTATTGATGTCGGTGATAGTATACACGATATTGGTACTAAAAACTTAGAGATGATGTTACTCGCAAAGCATGGCGGCGGAGTTGGCATTGGTATCAATATGATTAGACCCGCCGGCGCAACAATAACAGGCAATGGAACATCAGACGGAGTCGTACCCTTCTGCAAGATATACGATTCAACAATACTTGCTACAAATCAAGGATCAGTTAGACGCGGAGCTGCAAGCGTTAATATCAACATTGAGCACGACGATTTTGAAGAGTGGCTTGAAATACGAGAACCTAAAGGCGATGTCAACAGACAATCGCTTAACCTACATCAATGCGCAGTTGTTGGTGACAAGTTTATGCGTCGTCTTGAACAAGGAGATGCTGAAGCTAGAAGTAGATGGAGTAAATTACTTAGAAAACGAAAGTCAACTGGAGAGCCGTATATATTGTTTAAAGGAAACACTAACAAAGCAAATCCAGCAGCTTACAAAGACAACGCTTTAAAAGTACATATGACTAACATATGCAGTGAAATTGTATTGCATACAGATGAGTCACATAGTTTTGTATGTTGCTTGAGTAGTTTAAATGTTACTAAATATGAAGAGTGGAAAAATACAAACCTTATATACGATGCTATATGGTTTCTTGATGGAGTGTTGGAGGAGTTTATTCAGAAAGCTAAAGGGCTTAAAGGTTTTGGAAACTCTGTTAGATCTGCTGAGAAAGGCAGAGCACTTGGCTTGGGAGTCCTTGGTTGGCATACGTACTTGCAACAAAACGGTATACCCTTTGAAGGATTACAAGCTCAGTTCCAGACAAGACGTATATTTAGCCAAATTAAAATTGAATCTGAACGAGCATCAAGAGCATTGGCTGAGGTTTACGGTGAACCTCTTTGGTGTCGTGGCACTGGCTTTCGTAACACTCATCTTAGGGCTGTTGCTCCTACTGTGTCTAATAGTAAGCTTGCCGGTAATGTTAGTCCTGGCATTGAGCCTTGGGCCGCTAATGTTTTCACTGAACAAAGTGCGAAGGGTACGTTCATTAGGAAGAACAAAGAACTAGAAAAAGTACTACGCAAAGCAAGTATAAATAATAAAGAAACGTGGGATAAAATTCTAGAAGACGGAGGTAGCATACAAGATATTAAAGAGCTAGATGATTTTGGTTATGTAAATGGTAAGCTAGTACGTCTTTCTGAGCATGATACATTAGATCTAACAGGCTTTGATAAAGTTAAAGATGTATTCAAAACATTTAAAGAAATAAATCAATTAGAGCTTGTTAATCAAGCTGGCATACGTCAACAGTATATTGATCAAGCTGTAAGTTTAAACTTAGCTTTTCCTTCTGAAGCTACGCCAAAATGGATTAATCAAGTTCATATGGATGCGTGGAAAAAAGGTATTAAGACGCTGTACTACATGCGCACCGAGTCAGTGTTGCGCGGTGACATAGCAGCTAGCGCTATGGACCCAGACTGTCTGGCTTGTGACGGATAAAAAAAAAGGGGAGGTCTTGCGACTTCCCCTTCTTGGTTACAGGATCTTCGGGTATGGTACGCCCGTTTTATTTTAATCCTGTTATTTCTTAACTTCGAATTTAAAATTCTTACCTGATACAGCAAGCTTATCAATTACTTCAGTTTGCGTATCACGCAGTAACTTTTCAAGCTTATCCTTTTCAATAACCATACCAGCTACTTTATCTTCTAATGCTTCGTTTTTAGCTTTAAGTGATTCCAACTCTTCAGGATTCTTACCTATAAAAGTGTATATGACGACTGATAAACTACCGACGAGCATACCCACAATCACTTTAAATATATCGTTATTTGTTTCTGGTATTTCTTTAAAAGCTAGAAACAATAACAATCCCATTACCATAGCAAATACCGTTGCTGCGCCTATATATCCTCTTAGCTCTTTATTTCCAAACATATTTATTATTTAATAAGTCCAAATAACATTTGGAGCTTTGTCCGTGTCAATATCTATGTGTATAAAATTCTTAGCAATACCAATTCTATTTATACCGTACTTTAAAAATAATTCAATAAGATTAAACCTTTCTCTACTCTCGCTGCAAGCTATATCTACAGCTAAACCTTTTAAATGAGATGACGCAGGTTTTCCTCCAACCTTTTCGTTATGAGCTTCAGTACGATAACCAGAGTTAACATGTATAGGTTTGCCATACTCTTCGCGTATCATATCTAGCTTACTAAGCATCTCTTTACTCATCATCTGCCCGCTACCTTGTATATCAGGCGAATCAAACTCTTCATATTCAAAATACTTCATTACTTATAATTTTTAAACATTAACTTATATAGCAAGCTATTCCAAGCTGCTTGTAGATTATCAATTATTTTCCGCATGGCTCTCCTGTTGCTACGTTAATCCAATTTTCTTTTTCAAACCAGTCACGTAATGTTGCTCCTTTTTTACGAGCACCTTTCACGTTTGACTTGCTAGATCTTTTATATTTACCTTTTGCAGCTGCAGACTTTTTAGCTGCAATTACTTTTTTCTTTTCAGCCGCGCTCATTGATCTTACTTTAGCAGCAGGTAAACATACTTTACTAGTACCTCCACCTTTTACTTTACTTTTCTTTTCAAGTGGTGATGTTCTAAGTTGTTCTGCTTTTTTATAAGCAACGTCATTACCTGTACCACTACCAGCAACTTTAGCTGTGTAAGATCTTATCTTGTTTGTTTCAGGGCTATGCAGTACACTAGCGTAGCAATGAGCTAATGGGCTTTTGTTTGGATCTCTCATTACTTCTTTTTATTCTTACCCATTTTACCTGGGCCACCAGCCTTAGTACAACGTACACCCCAACCAGAGGCGTAAGCGCTAGGCCATACTTCAAACTTCTTTTTTGCTGCAGCTTTACAAGCTGGACTTATTTTTCCCATAATTAAAAATTAGATGCTAAATTAATTTCGTTTATTGCTTCTTGTATTTCAGCCAACCCCACAGGAAGCGTAAGGTCAAGACCGGCTTTAAATATTTTTTCCATACTACCAGACTTAAAAACAAGAACAGTAGGTACCATTCGAACCCTATACTTCTTTTTAGCTTGTTGCGCTTTTGATATATCAACTCTATAATATGATGCATCTTTTATTTGTTTCCACTCGTTAAAACAATTAGCTTCGTTAAACTTTGCCCAAAATTCTACAACAATAGTTTCACTATTGTCATCACCAAAAGCATTATCATCACCTATTGTATCTTCAAAATTACTATCGTCGATCCAATATTTTTCTGGCACATCTGACTGTGCGTGAGCTAACACGCTGAATAAAAGTAGTATTAAAGTTCTCATTGATTTCTTCTTATTTCGTATAAACGGCTATCTATTTTTTCTAACTCTTCAAGTATTTTGTCAACATCTTCCTGCGTGTCCATTATTGTTTGGCGCACAAGTTCATCTTTCAAATCATATTCTGTTCTTGAAATTACCGGCTCAGGAAGCTCCTTAGCGAGAGCTATATCAGACTTCAAAGTAAAATACGTTGTAGCTAGTGATATAGTAAAACCTATAATTATACCTATTGTCTTCAGATCAAGAGTTACCTTAGTGTTTTCTCCTATTTGCTGTGCCATTATCTAAATGTTATATTAATTCCAAAGTTAGAGTTAAATATTTCTGAGTCCCAAAATTTTGTATATTCACCTTCTATAAATACACCAATTGACTTAGTTATTTTCCAACCAAACATTAAACCTGCTTGATAATCGTCCCATTGTTCACCAGCAAGTAAATCGTTGTGACCGCCTTTACCCCAGCTATTACGATGTAAATAACTAAAATCTTCATTTCCTTTTACGTAGCTGTGGTGTGGCATAATCCAATTGCCATAAGCATGTAACCAGAAGTTATTTCTATAATGATAAAAATCAAATCCCATTATAGGAGCTATCTCAGCAAAAGGATCTAGTTCAGCCCAAGCTTCTTGATTAAATCTATTCATTAATCCACCAAACACTTGGTCTCTAAACTGTTGATCAGTGTAAGCTATTATATCGCCTTGAGAATTTTTCCAAACGTAGTTATAAAATTGTTGTCCTGTAATTAAATTATTGTACTCAGTAAGTTCATCTACAAATCCATACTCATAACCTAAAGTCCACCAAGGATGCAATGCATTACCATCAGCATCCATTTCATTTAACCATATTTCGATAGGGTTGTAGCCGTACGCTTTTTGATGTGTACGATATATAATACCTGCAGATATGCTAAGCTTTTTACCTATAGGTAATCTAGCTCTTACTTCACCAGAAGTATATTCAAAGCCAACATTACCTGATTCTCTTGTTTCGTATTTAGCTATATGATAATTACCTGTATGTCTTACAAATAAACGTTTGTTATCAAACTCATTACCATCAACTCTTTGTTTTTCCCAATGCAATAAATATTCTAATCCTTTTACCGCAGCTGTAGGTGCAGATAAGCCTACATTGTTTTCTGTACCATTGTAAAAGTTTGGTCGACTTTCGTAGCCAAACCTTGCTAATTTACGTATACCAACACCAAACCTGTAGTTGTAATCATGATATGTAGTTTGATCTACAACAAGTGGTATGTCATATAAATTATCTGGATTTGTTCTAACAAAATACTTTGGTTGCTCTAGCTTAGCATTGCTTACATTACCTGCAGCATACACAGTTCCGTACTTGACGAAGTCATCATATAATGATTTAAAAAACTGACCATTAGTATTTATTGAAAACAATAATATACTTAAAAACAATATAAGTTTTTTCATTTTTTTATAACTTTACGTTTTTTAACTACTTTTCTTTTAGTTTTTCTAGGTTGTGGTTTATTTTGTTTTGTTTCTTCATCTAACCCTATTTCCCAGTCTTGCCAACCACCAAGCAAGGCTAATCTTTCCCATAGTTCAAGATCGCTTTCTGTAGATCTAACTATATTATTTGCTTTCTTTATACCTCTATCTATAGGTACATTTGTAAGAGCTGATACTACATTACCTGCCGCTAAGTAAGCTGGATTATCTAATCCCCACCCGCCATTAATCATTTCGTCTTTATCCCATTGATATGATCTTGCTGCTTGGTTTATTCTTGATAATTTAGCAGATATCGGTGGTGATATTTTAGTTAATTCATAACCTACTTTTTCAAGCTTAGGTTGTTTCTTTTCCATTTCGTCGAAGATTCGTATGATCGCGTTTTTACCCACAGATACAGCCGCGCCAGCAAAACCTGTTCCACGTAATAACGAGTCAGCCATACCATTAGCGATACTAATATACTTATCTTTCTTTTCTTCATCTTCTGGTTCTTCGTCATCAAACGCCATAGCAAATATAGCTTGTTGTATAGCGTTGAATATAAGGTTCTGCACTGTTGTATAATATATAATTTTACTTATATTTGTTTTTGCATCACCTCTGTTATTTTTAAGATCACGTATAGCTTTATCCGTAAGCCTAGCGTACTGAGCAGGCGTGTTAGCAAACGCTAATATTAATCGACCGAGCGGTCCAGCTTGCTGCATTGATATACGATCTGGTCTTGATGACTGCTGAGACTCTTCAGCATTTTCTCTAAAATCTTCAAATGCTTTTGTTTCAGCTTCAGCTTGAGACATTCCTTGTTTCATTAAGGATTTTATTCTGTTTCTATAAAACGTAGCACCTCCAGAAGCAATAGCAAAACTATCTGCTATTTGTGTAGGTGCAAAACCTAATTGTAATAATTTATTTACTACAGCTCTTGGCCCACCTTCTTTTGCCATGTTAGCAATGTCAGCTTCAGTTACATTAAATCTTAAACCTGATCTACGAGCTTTTAAAAAGTCAGAATTAGCAAGAGTCATAAAGTCTGACCAGTATTGTTTTTGATTTGCAAAAGCTTTTGCTGCGGCAATAGGATTGTTGTCTGTAAAGTTTATAAAGTTTACAGCTGATATTGTCTGTAGCAATGCTGATCTAGTGTTAAAGAACATAATAGTACCAATACTACCTTGTAACCAGTCTGTGAATCTACCTGTTAAGCTATCGTCAGAAAATGTTCTGTTACGACCTGTCTTCATACGTTGTAGCATATTTTCCATAGCTTTACGGTATGGTTTACCATATGCAGCTTCAAGTTTATTCATATTCTTTTCAGAGAATATAACATCTACATTGTCTTGCCACTGTTGTAAGTATTTGGCTCTAACACCTGTATTTATACTCTCCTGTATATCAGTTGTTATTGTGCCAGCTGGCCAACCTTCTTTTGGTTTAGCATACTCACCTTTTTGTATAGCAATAACTTGATCAGCAAATACCTGTAAATCAGCGTTATCAGCTACATACTCACTTAATTCTTTTAAATCCTGCTTGCTAATACCAGGTACATCATAACCTAATTTATTCCAAATATAAACACGTACAGCTTGTTCTCTTGTGAAAGGTTCACCTGGTAATTTTTTACGTAAGTTTTTAGGTACAAATCCTAATTGTTTTTTAAGAGCTCTGTAGTCTTGCATAGCGCTAAGTCTAGCGTTGTCAATATCATTCATTGCTCTAGCGTACGGTTTTATTAAATGTTCTTTGTACCAAGCCATTTGTGAGTCACCAAGTTTACCTTTGCTTAGCGTTTCGTATAATAATCCTACAAAATCTTGAGCTGAGTATGGTATACCTCTAAACACTCTACCGCGCGACGCGCCAGCTACTTCTGCTTTAACTTTCTTGTATTCTTTTTCCGATGCAATACCAGTTGTTTGTTCTAATATATCGTTAAATCCTTTATCTAACGCTTCTGACTTACTGTATTTAACATACGCTTGTCTTACTTTTGATTTAACGTCTAGTACACTAAGAGCATCTTGTACTGCTTTAACATTTTTATAAGCATCATCTGCAAAGTAAAAATCATTATAACCTTCTGCAGCTTTACCTACAACCCAACGCGCCTTAGCTTCAGGTGTACTGTTACCTAACCCTACAATATTTCTAAGTGGTATATCTAGACCTATTGCTTTTAAAAACTGGTGTATAGGTTCTGCAGCCGCTTGTGTTCTAGCCGTAAGAATAAACACGTTATCATTACCAAACTTTCTATTACGAGCTACTGCCTTTTCAAACATAGGGCCTTTAGCTCCTTTAGTAACTTTTTCAAACTCACTAAAATCAAACACAGCACCTTCTTCTAAAAGCTGCTCACCTTGTTTAGCAAACTGTTCAGCTGTTAGTGTACCTTCAGTTCCGTCAGGCATAGTGTATAATACATTAGATTTAGTAGTAGCAAGTGTGTCATCAAAGTCCCATACGCTTATACCTTTATTAGGTGCATCTGCATTACGTGAAAATTTAATAGCTTCATCTGAAGTAGCCATTAAATCTATAGTTTGCTTTACTATAGGAGAGCCTGGTACTTCTTGCATTACTATAAACTTTTGATCAGGATCTAAAGCTTCGTAAGCCGTTAACCTACCTGACTTAACCGCATCAGAATTAGCTTGCTTAGGGAACATCCGTCTAGCAACAGTGTTAGCCATATCAAACTTATCAAAAGTTTTAGGGTCTTCTAATCTAATACCAGGCGGTAGTTTACCATCATTAGACTTAGATGCTTTTACTAAAGTTTTTATTTTAGTAAACTCGTTTAATCTTTCAATAGCTTGTTGTTGTGTTATATCACCTTTTAAAACTTGATAAGTTAATTCGTTTTGATAAAATAAATTATCATTGTTTTGTTCAGACTTAGTTAGTTGTTTTGTGTATATTTCAGCAACTGTTTTACCTTCAAATATTAATGTGTTACTATTAAAACCAGGTATATTATCTTCACTAGTATTGTTGTTTACTTGTGGATTAAAATATCTAATGAGTGGAGATAGTATTTTATTTACATCACCTGTCTTAAAATATTCTCTCAACGCTTCATTAAACTCGTCTGTTTGAGTTGTTTTGTAGTTGTAAGGATCTCCATACATACCAGACACGTCAAGCGTTTTATCGTCTTGTGTTTTAGTTATACCTAGTTGATAATAAATTAAATCAACTACAGGTATTAAAACATCAACTTCGTCAAATAGCATAGCTTCATACATAAGCGGAGCCATTTCGTTAGAAGGTTCAACATGCTCTTTAACTGTCGGCGTGGACTTTGTGGCGTTTATAAAAGCTTCAGAAGCTCCACGCTCTACTGACATATTTCTAACTAAATGAGAAGAAGACTGAGACTGTGTGGAAAATATAGCGTATATAGGTAAGTACATACTAGGATCTGCCTTTATAGCATTAGCACCACCATCTAGTATATCTTTAACACCAGCTTTCCAGTCTTTTAACTTTGCTTTAAACTTGTCAGAACTATAATATTCTTTATTTTTTGGCGGAGCTTTAACTGCTTTAGCTACCTTAATACCTTTGTCATTAAATAAAAGCTTATTACCTCTAGCTAACCAATTAGCTTTGTTTGCCTTTGCACGTTTAGATATCTCAGCCCATTCTTCTTTTGTAAAATAAAAACCTCTATCTTGTTTAGAACTGTAATCAACTACTGTAGATCCGTCTAAAGCTTCTATAGGAAAATACTTCCACAACTCAGTCTCTATTTGTTGTTGAATGTAAGCTCTGTGTTTAGGATTATTTGAATCTAAATTTTTAGCAGTTATTGTTTCACCTTCAAACTCTATTGTTACATTGTTAGCTTTAGCAAATTGCTCAGCATTGTCTCTCATTATAACAATACCATTTTTACCGCTAACCTCAAACCTGTTTTGTCTTACCTTAGGTTTAGCTTCTGATTTAGCAAACTTAACTCCAGCTCTAGCTCTTTCAGGTTTACTAGGTATAAGATCTTCAACCATACGGTTTCTAATGCTAGTATTAAATAAACCTCGTATAGTTTGACCTACTCTATCTCTGTAAATAGGTTTAACAGGTTTTTCTCTAATAAGATCTAAATAATCTTTTAGTGTACCAGTTAACTCACCATCTGTATATAAAGCGTTCATTACATTGTTAGGTATAAACGTAGCTTTACCAAAGTCATCTTTAGTTTTCGGCAGTCTAGCAAAGTCGCTAGTAGCATTGTCTATTAAGTATTGCTTTATACGTGTTAAACCTTCAGCATCTTTTTTAGAGTAGTTTCGTTTTTTATCATATATAGTTTCTGGGTTTACACCAAACATCTTACCATATATTTCCGCAACAGCAGCTGGTACATTTTTAGTTTGACCAAATCTTGTAACGTCTTGACCTTCAAACGCTTTGTTAGTAGCATCTGATATTTGTTTTTCAGCTTCAGCTTTATTTTCTACGCCTAAGTTAGTTAACACTGTATCGCTAAACCTAGTTGTTTCAGTAGGTTTTCTTGGCCCCTTAGGTTGCTCTGCAACTTCAACATCTGCTTCTTCTGCTACAACGCCTCTAGCTTCTGTAACATCTGCAGTAAACTCTTCACCTAAAACTCTATTAGAAGCTTCAATAGCTCTAGCTGGTAAAAACTTATTTATATAAGCCGCTAGCGGTACACTTGACTCAGGATCATATTCGCTAATTAAATCTATTATACCGCGCTGACCTGTTTCTATTTCATCAGTAAGTAATTGTCTATCAAACCCAGGAGCTTCAGATCTACGCTCAACTAATTTACTTGTAATAGGTTTAAACTGTTCTATAATTTCAAAAGCTCCAGCTGTGCCTTGCTGATTATATATTTCTTGAACACGTTGTGACGCTTCTTCAGATCTAGACTCTTTAATTATTTGCTCGTCAGCTTGTTGCTCTGCTTGCGGTATTAACTCGCCTTCTGCACCCTTTTCAGTTACGGCTTGTTGAGCTTTTGTTAGTACGCCTTTTTCTAAACTTTTATTAAAGTCTTTTACAAAATTAACTACATCGCTACCTTTATTGAATTTTACTTTGACGCCGACTCTACCTAAAACCCTACGAAATCTATCACCAAGCATAGTTGATATATCTTCATTTAATTGTATATCGCCTGTAGCTAAAGCGTCTGAAAACAAAGTTAAAGCTTCTTCCATTTGGATCTCTACTTTCTCATCTTTGTAGAGCTCCATTCGCTTTTTAAAGTTGCTATCCTTTATTTTGTTTACATCAATTTTATCTAGCTCTTTTAATAATGCGTTACCTAGATTTATAGCAGCAGCAGGATTATTTTTTAAAGTACTGTCTAGCACATAGTGTAAAAATTCATGTCTAGCTACATTAACAGCTTTTTCATCTAAAGATTTTTCTCTGTTAATTATAATGGTACCAGGACTATCTCCAGCACCAGGTATAAAAAATCCTTGTTCGCCAGAAGCAGCTACCCTACCACCTTCAGCCACAAGATCAGGATTATCATTTAAGTATGTTTGTATTTCGTTAGCGTTAGCAAAGTCAAGAACTTTAACATCGTCTCTTTTTTCAGCAGCAGCTCTTACATTAAACAAATTACTATAAAACTTTTCAGCTTCACTGCGTATATCAAATATGTTTTGAGATGCTACTTTTCTTTGTTGTTCTATAGTTTGTAATAAAACTTCTTTATCTTTCTGCGTAAACTCATCAGACGCTTCTATTTCGTTTATTCTATCCGCAGAGCTTGTTAAAAAATCAGAATTAGCATTTAGCTCTTCTATTTGGGCATCAGATAAAGTTCCAGCTAGAGCATTGCTTTTATCTATAATTTGTGTTAAATTAAATCTAAGTTCCTCTTGAGCTGTATTTATACCAGCTATATCTTCAGCTGTTAAATTTTTTCTAAACTTACTATTCTCTAAATCATTAAGATCTCTAATAATTTTAGATATAGCTTCGTTATCTTTATTAGTTCTAAGTTTTCTTGCAGCAGAACCTATTCCAGCTATACCAGAACCACCAACTAAACCTTGAAGATAGTTTTCAATACCATCAGGTGAAGTTAAATAATCTAAAACTTTTTCACTAGCATCTTCAGCGTTTAAACCTTGAGCAAGTCCTTCATTAAATATATCTAAACCACCTTGCAGGTATTCAGGTATAGCTTCTGCGTTTCCTACGTTTAACATAGAAAATAAACCTTTAGTTTTACCAGCTGGTAATTTATTAAAATACTCACCTACTTTTTTTATACCAAGTCTTTCTAAGCCAAATTGCAAAACTGCTATAGAACTAGGTATTAATACTTCGCCTTGACCAGAAGCAAACAGCTCTTCAGATGTTAACCCTAACGACTGAGCTTTAGTGTCGTTAAAACTTTTTATAGCGTTAGCACCTATATCCGTAGCAAGACCAACACCACCTGTAGCAACAGACGTAGCCGCTGAAGTAGCAAAAGAAGATATACCGTTAAGCGTAGCCGCCAAGCCAGTACCTACTTTAGATAATCCTTCTTTTTTACCTATGTCTGTAAATCCCAGTGTAGGTAAATTTAAACTATTAATATAATCGTACTGTTCGTTTGTTCTTTTAAAATAATCTCTATTAGCTTGTATAGCTCTTCTGCCCGCGTCTTCACCTAATATATTTAAAAAAACATCATCAGGTATTTGATTAGTAAACGCAGACAAAACGTAATTAGCCCTATCATCTACGCCACTTAATTGAACTAACGAATTTACAGTTGTACCATACAGACTAGCTGTTGTACTTATATCTTCAGCTTTTTCAGGTTTACCAAAAAGATCATTACCTTTATCTGATAAAAACTTCACTAAACCGCTAATGTCGCCAGGGCTCATAGCTATAACTTGTTCTTCAACTTGTTTAGCGCCTTCGTTTTCTATATCTTGTTCTACTTTCTTATATTGATCAGCGGTAACAGTAACGCCTTCTAGCTCAACAGCACCTAAACCTATAGCTCCATCATCAAATTGTACTCCTTCTAACTCTACAAAGTTATCAGTCCACTTTGATCCCAATGAAGATTCTACCGGCTTGAAGCCCGTAACTTCCGGAGCTCCAGTGTCGTCTATTATCTCGGGTGCTTGCCCGGTTGTCGGTGTTACAGTTGCACCCTCTTCCGCAACACCGTTTGTCTTTCCCTCTTCTGGATCTGTTATTTCGTCTGTAATTCTGACAGCATCAGGAGTTTCAGCTTCAAAGATATCTACCTCTTCAGCTGGAACATTGAAAATATCTTCGCCTAATTTATATTTAAACATAATATTTAATTTTGTTTTTGAAGTTCTCTTACATGACTATAGTCACCTGATATGGCGTACTTCAACTTAGCAACAGCCATATCTGGTTTAGTAATATCTATATCTATTTTACCTTCTCTTCCAGCAACATCTATTCTTATAAGATCTTGATCTACGTTACCTTCATTATCTTGAACTTGTAACACTTCGTTTGGTATAGCTAAGTCTTGTAGCATAAGGCTTATTTGATCAGCTACATTAGCGCCAGGTCCTGTAACAAAAGCCCTGTAAATTTTTTCTTTACCTCCTTTTGTATCTATAAGTTCTTCAAAAGCTTCTAGCTTTAGTTCTGAAGTTTTAGGTGCTTCTACTTCTTCTGGCTTAGGAGGTTCTACAATTCTTGCATCGTTTTCTTGACGTAAGTAATTTCTTAATCCATACTCTATGTAAGCTTCTTCAAAATCTTTTAATTGCGTACTACTTAAAGGTTCTCCATAAGCCCAGTTATCTTCTGTAGATAATATATTATTCCAAAAAGATATTTTATCAGCATTAGTCATAGAGCTGCCATCAGCTTTAAGCATTTGACCTATTGGTGCTTTTTTAAGCGCATTAATATCAAGCGGTCTATAAAAAACTCTATTACCTTTACTGTCAGGTTTACCTTCTACTTCATCTTCATTTTCGTAATATTTAGGATCTAGTATTTTATTTTCAGGATTCTGCGGATCTGGAATCATTGCTAATTCAGCTGCTTTAGTAAAACTTTCTGTTTCATCTGGAATGACATTGAAAGCACCGCCAGCTATATCATTGTTTAGATAATTTTCTATTTGAGTATAAGTCCACATCCTATCACCTAAACTATACGCAGGTACTAACTTACCATTTTCTTCAACAACTTCAAAAGATCTACTACCTTTTAATTGATCTGCAAGTATTAAAAAAGATTTTAAATCTTCTGTCTCTACACCAGGTAAATCCAACCCACCCATTCGACCTCTATTATTAGCTTTCTCTATAAAGTTATCTGTCATTTCAATTAAACCTTCTAAACCTTGTCTAGCCATAACTGGAAGACTTTCTATTTCAGCCATGCGTTGTCTAGCTGCTTGTGGATTTTGACTTGTTCCAGTATTAACAGCTATATTTAAATCACTGTATTCATCGATATATCTTGCAAAACCTTCCCCGTAATTAAACGCTGGATTACCTGCAGTTACATTACCAAACTGTTGAAGTATAGCTTGTTCTTTTTTATCTGCATCACTAATAATCTTATTGTTACGCTCAGCAACTTCTGCATTACGAGCTACAATACGTTTAGCTAAATCATCACCAGTTTTAGTTACGCTCTTAATAAGATTTCTATAATGCTGACCAGTTTGTGTGTCGATAAATTGTTTTGGGTTTCTATAACTCATTATTATCTTGTTGGATTCATTATATTTGTGGGTATTATATCACTAGGAGTATTCATGAGTGAATAACCTGGTATAAACCCACCTATAACTTGATTTTGTTGTGTTTGTGTTAACGGTGTTGGGCTTATTGGCGTTGCCTTCATTTTCCCGCACCTGCTATATTTCCTATACCTGCTGTAACACCTCCGATAGCACCTGTTAGTATTCCAGTTCTATCCGCCTGAGCTTGAGCTTGTTGAGCTTCAGCTCCTGCTAACTCTGCTGATATTCTATCTAGTTGAGCTGTTTCTCTTTGCTCTCTAGCTTGGAATTCAAATATACTTCCTTGCACACCAGCTTGTTGTAATCGCTGAGCTTCAGCCATACGAGCTTGCATTTCTTGCATTTCACCTTGAGCTTTTAATTTTTCGTTTTGAGCTTCTTGCTGTTCAATACTAGCAGATACACCTTTTTTACTTTGTAAAGCTGCTTGAGCTAAAGCTGTTGCGCCACCTGCGCTGGCTCCTGTAGATCTTATAGCGTCTAATGTATTAGCTAAAGATATATCAGCTTGCTCAGCTTGCATTTCAGCCGCTTGAGTAGCAACACCAAGATTATCATATGGATTTGTAATCATAGTAGAAAGATCTTCTACTTGATCGTAAGGATTTATAATAGCTTGTCTATTTCTTTCTAAATCATTTAGTTTACTTTGTAATCTACCTGCTTTAGCTGCAGCTTCTCTTTGCTTACGTCTAGCTGAAGCATTGCCCATGATACCTGTAACAACACTACCAGCAGCTTGCACTATTCCAGCTATAGCTAAAGGTGCAAGTCCATAACTTAAACCTAGCGATGGATCACCGAAAAATAATATTTGTAGTTGTTCTAATATTTGTTCCATAATTTTAATATGATGATTCTACATAATTAGATGATACAGCGTATAGTTCTTTTAGTCCACCTATATTAGTACCTGATGTAGCTTGTTTAGTCGTTTGATCTATAACCATGTCTGTTGATATAGTTACTAAAGAGAAAAATCCTTTTATACCTGTCATTTGAGAACCAAACCGTACCTCACCAGGTGTAGCAGCACTATCATTAACTATGTATGCTACGTATTTATTTTCTTTTCTATCAAAACCAGCATGGTATCTAGGCACTGGCGGATTAGCTGTTCCAAAACCATTTGGAGGTGGTAAAGCGTAATCTGCTCTTGCTATAACATTACCACTTGAATCAAAAGCATATTCTCCTTGTTGATAACTTTTAACATCAATAGAAACATCTCGTGTAAATTGATATGTAGAATTAACGAGATCTTCACCTGTTTGATCTGATGTAAAATTAGTTATTTCAAAACCATTTGATCCTTCATATCCTATAGTTTTAAAGTTTTTAGACAAACTAGGGTTTGGATTAAATACAAATGATATAGAAGTATTATTATCATCACCATAAAAATTACCTCTATTAACTGACCCATTGTAATGTTCGTATATTTTATTACCTTTAGCGGTATAAAAATTGTTACGTAAACTAAAAATTAAATCAGGTCTGTAAGAAAAGAAACTTGGCCAACCTAAAACACTTTCATCAAAAGATAAGGTGTTATAAGCTAAAGTTGTTGATTGTGTGGGCGGTTGAGTTGAAACTACATATTGTTTATTATGCATGTCCCAGCCGCCTAGTATTACTCCTTTGTTGTCGCCTTCGTCTATACTATTAAACTGATCTCTAAAATAATCTCGCATACCGTAGTTAGATATCTCAGTAATACCATCTCTAGATAATCTTAAAACTACATTACGTCTTTTATCTGTAAAATATTTTCTATAACCATAAACAGCAAAGCTTCTTGGGTCTTCACTTATACCAAACTCTCCAGCGTAAGGAACTATTTGACCTATTACTAAATTAAGCTGGCTGACAGGAACACCGCCACCTTCCGCTGTATATATAGCATCTTTATCTATTAACGCTCTATTAACTTTATTTTCTTGGAATATAATTAAGTTAGTATCTTCAGCATATAGTTTTTGTATTGAGCCTTTAGCAGGGTCTACAGATTTAGTTATATCTTCACCTACTGAAAATACATTTGTTTGGTTTATACCTGTTCGTGAATTAAATATTCCTGAATATATAAGTGAATTGTTTTTTCTATATCCATTTATTTCTTCTTCAACAATATAAGCTCTAACACCATAATCAACATTAGTATTATTATAACCACCTCGTATTCTAGCTTCTTCTACAACCCAACAAGTGTTTACATCATAACCCATACCTGCGTTTGATATTCTACTGTAACCACCTATTTGTTGAGGTATACCTCTAGAACCATCATAAGCAGGCGCATTAACTGATTGAGGGCTAGGAGAAACCTGTCCAGTAGCATTCATCTTCTTCAAAAGAAATGAGTTAAAAAACTTAACTTCGACTATCGCACCCATTTATAATTACTTATTTATTTTATTTATTACACTATATTCCACTTGTAACTAGACCCAGGAAATGTACCAGTAACTTGTAAGTTACTAACTGTAGCAGATAATTGTGAACATGTATTTAATAGACTTATTAATCCACTTATAGTTCCTGCTTTAATCCATGTAGCAGGAGTGTTATTCGGAGGAACGTTATTACAAGTAACAGTACCACCAATATTGTTAGCGGAATTAGTAAAATCTAAATCTATTACTCCCGAGCTAACAGTAGTTTCTAAAGGAGTACCAAAACCAGTATTATTCCAACCACCTTGATCTTTGTAAAGATAATACCCATTTTTATTGACATCAGTTTGATCATTTACTAAAATTAAAGGTATATCAAAAAGACCGCCAATTGTACCTCCAGAAGAATCTTCTACATCAACAGTTTGGAAACTAACAGGTACAGTACCAAACAAAACTGTATATTCTATTGTAGCTATAGAGCTACCACCATCCGCCACTTGAACAAGAATCTCATAAGTATCAGGTGTTACAAATTGACTCTGACCTGTTGGGCCATAAGCGTTATTAGTTTCAAGATCAATAGTGTTAAAACCTGTTGTTGTGTTTTCTACTTGGTTTGTTAATGTAAACTTTTCTATTACTGATTGCAAACTAGAGTTTGTAGCACTCACTATTTGATAAGTTAAATCTTTATAAGTATTAGGCCCAGTATATGTAGTTTTAGTATAAGCTGAATTTTTAGCATACAATGTTTCTAAAAAAAGATTAGGTATATTAGCCTCTTGAGGGTCTAATGTTTTAGTAGCATTTGGTGGCTCTGGAGGTGTTGCGCCATTATTAAATAACTCAGGATCTAAGTTTACTAGTGTAGATTGTTTATTTATAGTTGATGTAGTTGAATTACCTGTTGATATTTCAGTAACTGTAACTTCAAATGTAAATGTAAAATTATATTCATTAAAGTTAGAACCAACATAAACGTTATCAGTAAAAGGAAGTTTTACTCTAATATTATATTCACCTGGATTTGTAGGTAAATTTTCAAATAGCTCAAAATAAGGATCAACTGAAACATCTAAAGGATCTACAACTTTCAAGCCATTACCATTAACAACTAAAGGCATTGTAACATCAACTGTAAAGTTTGCTAAATCATATTCAATACCTAATGCGTCAACAATTTCAAAATTACCAGCAAGCATACTTTCGTTTTCTTTCAAATCTTCTTGAAAAGAATTATCAAGAAATCTATCTATAAAAGCAGTAAATACTCCCTCAGAGTTATTAATAGCTACATTTAGATCTGATATTAAACCAGATGTAGATGTTTCATAAAATAACTCTAATCTTGAAACAACAGGTGCTGTTTCAAATATAGCTAAATTTTCTACTTTAGTATAATTATTTTGGCCATTAGGTATATTTTCAACTCCAAATTGTTCAGATGCTATTTGAGATGTTATTATTTCACCTACAAAAGGATTTGAATCTGATTTGAAAAAAGGATAATATGGGTTTTTAGGACTAGTAATAGGATCGTTACCTGGTGATCCTGAATAGTCTGCTACATCAAATAAATCAAATAAATCCTCTATAGTGTTTGTTGTAAATGAACTTCTAAAAGCAAGAATTGAACCTGGTTGGGCTGGATCTATTGGGTATTGCTCGTTACCAGTGTTACTAAAAGGGGCTTCTGTATTCATAACTCTACCAAATAATCGAACACTACTTCTAAAAGTTTTATCTTGTGGACCAACAGCTTCTAAATCTCTAGGAACTTTATTGATATTATCATTAATTAAAGTAACAAATGAAGTATTAAAATCTGCACTAGAACCACCAAAAGGAAGACCTTTTATAGCGCCCGCAGTGTATACATTATAATATTCTTGCTCTTGTTGTTTAACAACTATTTTAAACGAATACCAACCAAGTGGGTTATAACCATCGTCATTAGGATCTCCATTATACATCCCAGGTATTGTAACATTATCAGATGTTTTTAAGCTATCAATTATTGCGTTAAAAGAAACTTTAAGTGAATTACCTGGCCACTCTTGTATGTCGTTTTCTAAATTACTCTCACTTGGATATGCTGAATATATAGTTTCACCAGAATAAGATATATCATTTACGGTTATAACATCTTTGTTGTTTGACAATATAACACTTGATTGTCTACCAAACTTATCAGACAAAACAACACCAACTTGATAAGTTCTATTTGTTTTTACAGAACTACTTGGATATTCTATTTCACTTGTGTAGTTAACAATGTCGTTTGGTGGAGTAAACGTAAGAACTTCGTCGTTTGGTAAAGTTTGATTTGTTGTAAATGTTACAGTCGTACCAGTGTAACTATCAACAAAGCAAGGGCTAACTACACTTAACCCAGAAACAATAGCTCCTTTATAAGGGACAGAAGTGGTAGGGTCTATATCTTTTAAATTAAAATCTGTAGTAGGTCCTGCTGCGCCATCAACTTTAGCAGTCAATATGTTATCGTTAAAAGGTTCTTTGTCTCCTACAGCTACATAATAATCTAATGAAGCTGGAGGAGTGTGTTTATCTTGAAAGTTACCATAAACAACTCTATTGCTTATAATTTCTTGTGATAATGCTCTTACCGGTATTTTATCATACACTCTAATTAAACCACTCTCTGGTAAAGTTTTATATGGTTTTTTATTTATATAAGTGTATTCGTAATAATCATTACTACCCGCGCTAGTAGCGACATCTGACACAGTTATAGTTTCTGCAACTTGTACAGCTAAACCATCTGACTCTTTAAATAGTATATCTACTTCTGTTATTTTGAACTCATCTCGCAAGTTAGTACCTGTAGAAGGTAATGGAATAATAAGTTTTATTTCGTTTACTTTATTTTCCATAAACGAAACTATAGTAGATCCAAACGTACTTTGCTGATCACCTAAAAATTCTGAGTTATTTAAAAAATAACCGTCTTGCTTTGGAATAAAACATGGTTGAGTAAACGGCGCGTATATAGAATATTCGCCATCATCAAATTTAAATCTATAACTAAACCTTACAAACTTATCTTCTAAAAATCTAGAATCACCAGCATAAGCATTATCGTAATAAGGATTAAAGTTAAATACTAGAATATCGTTTAGCGCTAGAGTAATTGAACCGCTTACTGTTAGCTGGTTCGTACTGTAGCTATCAACTAAAACGCCTGTATCTTCTATTGGACCACTTGGATTTGAAGCAAGTATTTTTCCTAAAGTCATACCTGCTTGAGGTTCATTATTAGAAAGTCCGGTACCTTGTTCTTTTGGAAAAAACTCTAATATAGGATCTGTAATACTAAAAACAGTTCCTGTTGCAGTGGCTGTAACTTGAGCTGTACCTCCGTCTGGATAAAACTTACTTACAACATCTCGCATTGTAGTATCATACTCACCCTCTGCAGCTGTTAGCAATGAGTTGTCAGCTACTCTTGCAGCTGTAATTTCTTCAAATAATTGTATAGGTTCGTAAGGATTATACTTAGCTACAGATATTTGATCTTCATTCGTATAATATGTAGGCGTAGGAAGACTTTCTGGATTAGCTAAGTTTACATTTATTTTTCTTGGCTGATTTCTGTTGTCAGTAAAAAATAAAAGTCCTTCTAATAAATTAACGCCATGTATAGGATAATATTTAGAAAAATTTAAAAAAGCACCTTCAACTAATTTAACAGGCGCAGGGCTTCCTACTTGATATTTGTATATAAAATTATGAGCATCTTTGTCATAAGTTAAATCTTGCGAAACTCCATCTGTTAAAAATACATATATACAATTAGTTGATTCATCAGAAAAATAACCTATACAAGTTAAATCATCAGCATAACTTTCACCAGCTTCAAATTCAGCGCCTAAATTAATAGCATCTTTACCAGCAACTTCATTACCTAAAACGTTTTCTAAAGCTCCAACATCATCTCCTTCAGATCTACTAATCTGAGCATTTTGAGCATCTCTATATTCACCACTTGGAATAAGCCTAGAATCTAGGTCCTTATTCATTTTAGATTTGATGAAAGCGTTTTTAACTTCAGCCATTTAATTTTAGTGTTTTATCCATTTAGATTTACCACGCATAACTTGAACTATTTCGTTTAATTTTATATTTGATAAACGTATTTTAGCATTTCTAAGTTTAGCGCTAGCTTCTCGCTTTAATCTTTGAACTAAATATTCAGGTTGATTTATTCTAGTGGCAATTACAGCGTGACTAATATAAGCGTACATAGCTTCTTCGGCTAGCTTAGGAACTCTTGTTTCTACATCTGTAGATAAGCCATCAGATATATATTCAAATATAATAATTTTATCTACTAAGTTAGATGAAAAAGATATTTTTCCCTCTCTATTATTTATTGTAAAATAACCGTTAGCATTAGAGTATTGAGGATCAAGACCATATAATTGACCATAACCAAACTCAGGCCAACCATAATAATACTCCCAACCATATACAGAACTATCTAATATATCTTGATCTTCATTTTTAAGAAAATTAGTTCTCCATCTTTCTTCTATAATAGAAGTAGTATCTATGTTTTCGTTAAAGTTATCTTGAACCGGAACTCCATTAGATCCTTGTAAAGGTAACTCAGACGGATTACTAGTTAAGTTGTTAGCCGGCATAATTATATGCTGAGCGCCTTGATTATCAACCCAATATAGGTTAACATAGTTTACAAAGTCTTGAGGTAAAACTACACTCAAGCTATGTGGTATAGTTAACTCTTGAGAGTTTATACTTTTAAGTGTATCATAACTAAACTCTTGCATAGCACGTTTAGCATGAAATATAACATCTGTTCTTTTAACGTCTTGTATAAGTTTACCAGGTCCTACGTAAGCTAACAAAAAGTTATTTACAATATCTTCTAGTTTTGTGTAGGCATATGAACCATAATTTTTTTCAACAGTATCACCATAAGCTTTGTCAGCTGTAGTGCTACCATAGTTGCCACCATCTAGCTTTTTAAGTTGCACAACAATATATAATCCAGTTGCTGGTGGAGCTGTAAATGTAATTACATTACCACTAACAGAATATCCAGTTGTAGTTTCGGACCAACTACCTGGAACGCCAGTCGTGCTAGTGTATAGTTTAAAATTATTTTTTTGATAATCTACATCAGATGGTGATGCTGAACCAAATATTAAATCGGTGTTAAACGTAGTTGTAAAATCTACTAAAACTCCATTACCTCTAAAGCCTTGCGCGCCTTCGTAATATTGCCGATTGTTTTCTGTTAGTAATGACATTTATTAACTTTTTGAATTTACTTCTTCAGCTTGAATAGCTTGTTGAGCCACTTGTACAATTTGTGGGTCTCTTATAATTACTCCAGCGTATGCTAGTATTCTTATAATAACCTCAACTTGCTCTGTATTATCTAATTCAAATTGAACAGAAGAAGCTGCATTATAAACATAATTGTTCAAAGTAGGATTAACACTAAAACCCCAGACTACGTCTGCTGGTTTTCTAATATAAGAAACTGTTATATCGTTAGCATTATTTATAGATGTAGGATATACATATATATGAGGTTGACCAGTGTCAGCTCCGCCAGTACCTTGGGTCGCTTGCTCATAAAGATAAACAGGAAATTGCTCTGTGGGTTTAGTTAGTGGAGATAAGTTTACATGTAGAAAATCATTTCGATCTAATCGCTGTAACTCTTTTTCGCTTTTATATATAACTGTACCTATTCTATGTACATCTGATGGCGCTAAAAAATAACCACCCGCGCCGTCATAAGTAGTGGCGCCTATTGTTTTAAATATAGATATAAGATTATCTACATTTTTTTGTCTATTGGCGTATTCATTATCTGTTTGAGGAACACGTAATTGTTGGTTCATATCTTCAAAGTAATTTTCAAAAACATCTAATTGAACCTGCGTTGCTAACTTATTAAATTCATCAGGTGTTAAATAACCACGCTGTTCTTTATTAAGTATAGCTAACACTGTAGTGTAAACAGTATTTACGTTTATTGCCATTTATATTTTTTTTAAGTATAAGGGCCCGAGTGAACGAGCCCTATACTATTATCACTTGTTTATAATCTTTTTTCTATAGATTTATAAACTTCTACACCTTCGTCAGTTTTAAACCAAGCGGCTAGTGCTGAGTAAGGATTTTCATCAAAAGGAACTGTCATTAATTTTCTATCATTAGATCCCCAGTGAAATGTTCTTTGATCGCCAGATAAATATATAATTCTGTTTTCACAAGCATTAATACCAAAGTTTCTTAATTGAATATTTTCATCTTTAACTAAGTTTAAAAATAAATCAGGATTTCTTTTAGCCATAAGTAGCAAGTCTCTTTTAATTTCTTTAGAAGACATGTTACCTACTGAATTACCTTTTTCTACTCTTAATACAGCTTCAGCATGATCAATATCAATATCTTTAGCTAAATTTAATGCTTCAATTTCAATTTCTAAAGCACTTAATTCATCTTCAGCTATTTGCTGTGGTATAAACTCTGTATACTTTTTATCTTTTAAAGGGTGATACAAAGATAATAGTTTTTGTAAACCTATATTTTCTTTTGGAACATTTAACGTTCCGTCTTTAAATGTTATATGACCTAAAGTTACCTCCCCTTTTTGTTCATCAACAAAAGGACTGCTCATGTTAGTAGCGTATCGTAGTTCTCTTTGTTGATTTGTTTTACCATCAAAAAATAACAACGCGTGTTTGCGGGTATGTTTTGCTGGAATAGTTAAAGTAAGTGGAGTATGAGGTCCTCTTAATATATAAGTTCTGTCCTTAGTTTCCCAAGAATCTGACTTTTGTATTTTTACTTTTTTTGGTGGTGCAACTACAACTTCTGGTTCGTTAACTTCCACCTCTTTTGTTTCTTTTTTTGCCATGATATAATAAAATTAAATAATTAAAAGGCTATAGGGCGCCGAAGCGCCCATAACCTTATGAACAATTATGCTCCTTGGAATAGAACAAAGTTGTTAGCACCTTGCACAACAAGACATCTTTCTGATAGGAAGTTAACTTCCATAGCATCAAGATCACTTGTAAATGCTCCGCCAACAGAACCAGTCAACCAAGACTTCATACGTCTGTCATCAGCTTGAGAAGCTCGGTAACGTACGTGAAGGAATGGACGACGAATGTTCGTACCTAGGATTTGATCATATACTGTTGAAGTACCTGCAGGAATAAGAACTCCTTCAATTGAAGCAGGTCCAGTCTGTCCACCACGCGTTGAAGCGTCGTTCAAGTATTTCCAATCAGTTTTGTAGAAGTCATAAGAACCTCTGCGGAATCCTGAGAAACCAAGATTAAGTGCCATATCTTCTGAATTTTCAAACAATCCAAAAGCAGTACCACCTTCAGCTCCAGTTGAAATCAAAGAAAGCATATCATCAAAATCCAATGAAGTATCACGGTTTAAGAAAAGCATGTTTTCTTCAATAGCTCCTTGAGTATCTAGGTTACGTAGAATATCATCAAAGTCACCAAGACCTGTAGCTGCAGTAAATCCAGTTTGAACGTTTCCACGCTCTTGAATAGCAGCAAAAAGACCTTGTGTACCTTTAGTTCCAGCAACACCAGCCGCAGCTGAACCAGCAGCAGCAAGTTCACCTTCAACAACTGACATTTCTAAGTAATCTTCAAAACGTAGTCTTGTTTCAGACTCAGCTTTTAGATACCATAGATATCCAGAAGTACCATCTTCAGTAGCAACTTCTACCCAACCGATCTGAGCTGTGTCAGAACCGTTAACAGTATACTTGCTTCTAATGATAATAGGTAGGTTAGAATATTGTTGTAACACAGGGTCAACACTTACAAGCCCATCAGTTGTACTTGTAGCAGCGTCGTAGTTAGGTGTAGTTGATCCTTTTCTAAATTCAGAACCGTAAACAAATACTTTTACGTTTCCAACAAGACCAGCAGCAGTAAGGTTAGCAGCTGTATAAGGAGCAACGGTAATGATACCAGTTCCTGTGTTAGAATCTGTAACTAAACATTTTACTTCAGCTCCAAAATCATCCATAACAACTACAGTAGCTCGTGGAGAAATTACGTTGAAAATATCCGCAGCTGCAGTAGGGTTAACGTTGATAGTTAAGTTAGTAGGAGTAGTACAGTTGTCATATGCAATGTGTAGTCGGTTTTGTTCAGACCAAATAACTTGATCAGAAGTCATAGGCATTTCTGCTCCGACCATACGTAAAAAGCCAGATAGCGTTCTGTTGCCATATCGCTCTACTTCTTGCTCATAGATCTCAGGGAGATACTGTTGAGAGAAATCGACGAAATCAGCGGCAGCTGCATCTGTCCATTGTAGATAGTTCGACTGTAAAGCTTCTTGCTTTTGAGTTGGAACTATCTTTCCAAATTGTGGTATTAAAGCCATTTTTTAAATTTTTATTTATTAAATCTTTTTGTTTTTATTTTAAGCCTTGAAGAATCAGCGCCACTAACAGCTTTTACTTTAAATCCTTTTACGTAAACATCACCTGAAACTGTAGGTCTAGCATCTGTCGATATGTTTTTCGATTTAGCCATAACATCTTTAACAGCATCAGCTTTTCCTTGTTCATAAAAATGACTAGCAATAGTATCAGCATTTCTAGCGGCATATAAAGCTTTATGATAACCTGAAAGATCTGATATTTTATTTTCTTTATCTAGGAACGTCCCAATAAAATTAGTAATATCAGCTTGATCATTAGCTATCTGCGGTGGATTTTTAACTCCGTATCTAAATTTTTTGTCTCCAACATTGAAATCAAAACCTTTGAAATCATCAGTTAAAAAACTTTTAGTACGACTAACAAAATCTTCATGCATTTGCTTTACACTTTTCTGCTCTTCGTTATATCTATTGAAAAAATCCATAGCTTTTTGTTGGTCTTGATTTACGCCTGGTCTCAACTTGATCTCATCGTAATATTTATCTTTCAATCCCTCTAAAAAGTTTTTGGCTTTTCCAACTTCTTCTTTATACGCTATTTTCTTTTTGCGTATATCTTTTTCTTCGTCTAGCTCTTCGTCATATGAATAATCTTCTAATAATAGATTTATATCTTCATAATCTAAGTGCGGACGAGTTTGTTTATAATATTCTCTAATCAATGTATTGTTATCTACATTGGAGTAATCTGCATTTAATCGAACATAATCTTCGACTGTACCACCAGTTTCTTCCATAAATGAAACTAGCTTTTCAATATTTTCAGGTAGTTGTTTTGCTGGCTGCTGAACTTCTTTTGTTTCTTCAACAACTTGTTTTTGCTCTTCTACCTTTGTTTCAACCGGATTTTCTTCGATCAAAGTTAAAGGAGATTCTACTTTTTCTTCGGTGGTCCGTATTTCTTCAACCACTCCTTCGCTGTCGCTACTGTCTTTTGGTTCTTCGACAATAACATCGCTATCATTTGTCTCTTGTGCTTGAACGGCATCTTGTTCTTTTTTTTCTGTTAAATCTATTTTAACTACATTTTGATCTTGAGTTTCTTTTTTCTCAAGTTTAGATAAATCTACTTTAACAGGTTCTGTTGTGGTTTTACCTAAGTTTTTAGGTTTAGTTTTCTTACCTTTTAAAGAAAACTCGCCTTCATTTTTAACCTCTTGGGTTGCATTTTCTTCTGCCATAATATAATATAATTAAATAATTAAAAGTTTTTTAACGAGGTTCAAACTGCTCTAGTCCAAATCCTCCAAGCGCATCATTACCAGCTGATTCAAAGTTTTTTGGTAATTCATCATTTTGTCTTTGCGATATCATTTCAGATTGTTGCGTACCTATAATTCTAGCACGCTCATCTTTACGATCTTCAATTTCTTTTTCTTTTTCTTTTTCTACGCCAGCTTTAGCTTGTGCAAGTTGTATGTTATAGTTAAACTCTTCAGCCATCAATTGTTTTTTAATTGAAGCTTCTGTTTGCATACGCTGTATTTCAAACTGAGATTTAGCTTGCTCTAAATTTACTTTTTCTTGAGTTAAAGCTTGTTGCTTTTGTAATTCAGCTAAAGCAGCTTGCTCAGCTGATTGAGCATTAGCTTGAGCTTGAGCTTGTATATTAGCTTGTTGCGCTTGCTGATCTCTTTCTCTTTTTCTTTTTTGACTTAGCTTAAGATATTGATTAGCAAGTTTTATATTTGTTATTTGTCTAATATCAATAGCGTCTTCTAAACCTATTTGACCAGCTTGTAAAGCTATTTGAATATTTTTTTCTAATACTTGTTTTTGTTCTTCTTCTGGCTCTAACTCTAAAAATATACCAAACTCATGCATACTTAAATCTTGTATTTCATTTAAAGTAGCTACATTAAATGAGTTTATAGAGTTTAATAAAGCAGCTTTAGTTAAAGGATAATTTAACATATCATTTATTCTTAAGCTAATATTTTCACAAGATCTAACAGTCAAATACATAAGAGACTGTAGTATATGCTTTGTAGCTGTATTTGATGCAGCTGCAGCTAGTTTTTGTAAACCTACTAACGAGTCTTTAGCTGGTTGACTACCATCTCTAGCTTCATTTAGCCCGGTCACATCGCGTATCATTTGTAAATAATATTGATACGTATTAGTTAAAGCTTGTATTTTATTTATACCAGAAGATGATTGTAATTCTTGAATAGGCACTTTACCTGGATTCATATCACCATCTACAGTCTTAGATCTACCAACTATACTACCAGTTTGAAAATACATGTTTAATGCTTCTTGTGGATTGTATGTAGTTCCATTACCTAAATCCACTTCAGCTAAACCATCTACATCTACAAACACACCATCTGGCACCATACGAGCTAATACTTGTTGTATCTTTAAGTGTGTGATTTGTATCATGTCTGCAAAACCAATACACTTACTTACCAAACTTTCAATACGACCTTTGTACATGCGCGGTGCAGATATTACGTAGTTCATTTCTACTTTAGTCTGGTTGCTATAAGGTCTTGTCATGTTTTCAGCTAGCTCCCACTTTAACATTTTTTCTTGACCTAGTATTTTAGCGCCACTGTATAAAACTTCAATAGCTCTATGTACTCTTTGAAAATTATCGTTTACAGGTGGATTAAAATCACCTGGTTTCTCTAAAGCTTTTAACAGACCTTGATCTGTTTCTTTTATTTTAAATACTTGATTATTATAGGTTTTGTATTCAAAATATAAAACTTGTACATTATTATAGGTGTCATCTTGACCATAATAGTTTCTGGTATAATTAGAATCACCTGGGTATTTTTGTATTTCTTCTAGTTCAGCATCTGTTAAATAAGGAAACTGCTTTTTAACTTCTTCTAAGCTTACACTTTTTACTTCACCAACATAATAAATATCTTCAAAGTTAGGATCTTCTGTGTAAGAATACACTAAATTAGCAGGGTCTACATACTCTACTGTAACTCCATTTGCTAAATTAAAATTAGTTTTTACACATGATATACCAAGTACAGTTAAATCATATGCTAATCTCTTTTTTATTTCCTCATATCTATTATAATCTAAAACAGTTGATATAGCTTCTTCTTCAGCTATTTCTATACTTTGTTTATAGTTTAATTGAAGATATAAATCTAATTCTTCTTTGCTTTCTGGTAAGTTACTTGGATCTGATGTATTAAAAAGATCAACTCCTAAATTATCTTTTATAGAGTTTAATAATTTTTTAGAGTTCATATCACGCATTATACCGCTAGCGTAATCTGTACGTTGTTTTAATGAATATGGATCTGTAGCAAAAGATTTAATTTCATAACCTTTATCTGTCATACCATTTACAACAATATCTACAAATTTAGATAATACAGCAACTGGCTTCCAGTCTAAATTTAAATAAGACAAGTCACCATTAATAGATAATTCATCTTTATATTTAGCTACAGACTGCTCGCCTCTAGCGTATAATCTTAATCTATGAAAATCTTGCCAGTTGTTTCCAAAACGACCGCCAGCTCCTAACCCTCGATCACCTCTAAACCATTCGTTTTCAATAGCTCTACCTACTTGAAATCCGTAGTCTAAAGTATTCTTTTCTGCATCAGGTACCACCTGGCTTGGAAAGGAACTATTAACGTTAGTATAAACCATTTATTTTATTATTTTTGAAATGCTACCAGTGTTATCGTATTTACCAAAAGATAAATTAACAGGTTGATTTTGAACTTTATGTATTGGTGTATATTTATTTTTATTACAAGCCATTATAGCTAAGCCAGAACTAATAGATGCATCGTACTTTGTTCTATTATTTATATTGAATTTAGCCCAGTCTTCTAATGTTCTTTGAAAATAAATATTACCATATCCATTTTGCCCTGCACCTACATAATCTTCTATATAAGATTCTATAGCAGCAGCGTGTGCTTGTTTAATATCTTCACTTGAATTAGGTATACCACCTATTTCTTTTTCAGACACTGAAAGTTTATTGTAAACTTTATCTGGTCTATTAATTGAAAATCTTCTATAACCTCTACGTTTTAAATAGTATAACAATCGAGGTTTATTGTTTTCTGCTAGTATTGGCATGCCATAAAAATGCAATGCCATTAATACATCTTCAAAAAACATTTCAGCTGTTTGAGGTCTAGCTATATATTCTAAAAAAAACATATTAGCAGGAGCATCTTCCATGCTAAACTTTGTTAATCCGTGTAAAGAACCTTTAGATCCTTTACCGTCTACAGTTCCTGATATATCATAAGAGTCACAACCAAATGCTCCAATGTGTTCGTTGCCAGGAAACTTAATATTGTTTCTTAATAAAACTTTATTTTGTAAATGCAGTGGTGGAACCCATGATACTAAAAATCTACCATTATCATTAGGAGTAAATTCTACTAATGTATCTTTTATACCACCAGCCCATCTAAAAGAACCTTTTGTTATATAGCCAGAGTTATTTAAATCTTCGTTATAATCTATTTGCTCGTAAATCTTACTTAGATTAAATAAAGACTCTTTTGCTTCATCTCTAAACGCGTGTTGCTCTGTACGAGGAAACTGCCTATAATATTCATTTAAACCGTCTTGATCATTTTTAAGACCATCAACTTCATTTTGCCAATGCTCTATAACACCTTGGTCGATAACCTCTCCATACGGCCCTTCAACCGGTTCTTCTGGTGTATCGAATACAGAGTGTCCAAAAGAATCAATGAACCCTTCGTAGTTCCATTCCATAGGTATGAACAAACTATATAATCCCGAGCTAGTCTGTCCATTGCGGTTTCGTTTAGTAACGTCTGAATCTTCGTATAATTTTTTAAAATTTGCTCCACCTTTATCTAATGAGTTTGAGGTCGAGCCCATCATACATTTACCTACAATTCTAGAACCTAATCTAAGAGTTGTTTTTGTAACTCGCCAGTTGTTTAATATATTATCAGGCCTTTCCCACTTACCACTCTCATCGTGCGCTAGAAGTTTTAATTTCTCCCCGTCATACGAGTTGTCTCCCGTGTTTTTCCAGTCGATTGTAGTGTCGAGCCCTTCGAGCTCCTCCGGCCCTTGGCCTTGATCAAGCTTTTTTCTTGTGAGTTTTGATGCGGGTACTCTATACGCCAGTTCGGTTTTTGGTCGGTCCATTCCGTCTTGTATCGGTTTAAAGAAAAACGGATAATTGACGGATATCGGTACAACCTTATCTGTGAACATTTTTTTAGCATCGGCTCCAGATTTGGACAATATCCCAAACCGTGAATCGGAAGATATTGTTGCTTGATTAACCAACTCTCCTGACGCCATGAATGAAAAACCAGAGCGTCTGTTTTTGAGATAGCACATACCATAACATCTTTGATCGGCTCTGCATGCTTCCCAGAATATAAAAAATAATCTGTTTGATTCTCTAAATTCAGCGGCACCAACGTCAATTTTAGACCACTGCAAGTACATGTAATGAGAACCAGTAAGGTAAGTAGGCTTATTTTTATTAATGAACCAAAAACCTTCATCGCGTCTTTTAAACTCCTCATCAATGTAATCATAATATTTTTCTTTAAAATACTCTGGCTTTTGATTCCACTCAAATACACTTTTAATTTTGTCTAATTCTTTTGGGTAATCAATTTTACTCCAAGTATTTTTTTCAAACTCATAAGAGTTATTTTCTTTTGGTAAAGCTATTTTTAAATTTTGTATATTGTATACTTCACCTATTTGACCAGTCTTACTAATAACTATAACATCACTATCTTTGTCATAACCGTACTTCCACTGTTTGTGTCTGTTTTTTTTAGTAATAACTTTCTTGCTTATATAATCAGGCAGTACTTCATAAAGTGTTTGCGTGTAACTCATTTAGATCTACCTTCTGCAAAGCCCTTAAATGATTTAGCTTTTGTTTCTTGCCTGTCTCCTTCAAGCATTGCTTTTTCTTCCTCGATACGAGTAAGTATTTCAAACGCGTCAAAGATAGCTAGTTTTTTAGTAGCAGCAGCGTTCTTAAGTCTATCAGCTGCAAGATCATCATTTGATTCTACAATAGCTTCTTCTGCAACTTTAATAAGTTCTTCAACTGCTTTCTGCCCAGCTCGGATTATACTCCTCTTCGTCTCCTTTACGTTCATACCTTAAAACTATATCATTTGATTTCATACAATATAAGCGCTCTTTATTTATTAAAAAATCAAACTCACTGTTTGGTTTGAAACCAACAAGGTCTCCCTGGTTTATTCCTAGCGCTTCTAACGAACTATTACCTATTTTTAGTATACCTACAAGGCTTTGTTCTTTTTCGTTATCTAAAACGTTTTTACTTTTAATTGGCTTTACAAAACATCTATCACCAAAAGGATTAAATCCATTTTTGTTTTTATATAAATATACTTGATCTATAGAAACAAAATAAAGATCATCAACAAAAAAAGCTCTACCGTTTTTTTGTTTACCCTTCATATCATACCATCTTCTAAAAACGTTATGATGTACTAATATTATATCACCAACATTTACAGGTGTTTCCAACATTAAAGGTGTAGATATAACTTCAGCATAGTTATTTACAAACTTAAAGCTTTCTACATTGTTGTTTAATATTAGTTTAGTATCATCTATGTTTATAGTATTGTCATAAGTTTCACCTAATGGTTTTACTATAAAGTCATATAAGCTTTTCATTAATACTTCAAATCGTACTCAACAGATATAGCCATATTAGAATTAAACTTTTTCCATGGCATTACCTCGTCGTTTTTTTTAATGTAAATATTATAAGAGTTATCTAGCTCATCAAACAAAATACTATTAATATTATGACCGCCGTATACCTCTTGACCTAAAGAATAATGCATAGCATCATTTTTATAATCAGAACCAATGCTGATTTTTCTTATAACGTTATTCATCTTCTTTTTTAATTTCAGTATACGTACCATCTTCTAAGTTAATATTAATAGTACCGTACTTTTCTTCTAGACTTTTTTTAGTTTCTTCTATACCTTCATTTACGTTTTTAATACGATGTAGCAAACTATGTTTCTGAGTTTCTAAACCTCCAATTTGAAGTAATATATCATTTAATTGTTTTTGCTGATCAACAATAGTTTTTAATTCTTGATCATCAATTTTATTAACTTTATGCATTTGATTTAATTTTATTCTTGTTTACTTTTTTTTGATTTTTCCCAAGTACGACCTACAAAATAAGCGCCGTATACTGTAATTAATAGTGACTGAAATATTGGGATATATTCTTCAGCAACTTTAAACCCACCAATGTTACCATCGAAAAATGCTAATGCCGTAAATATAACAGTAAGATATATTAACACTAGCGGGCGTATATTTTTTGATAAAAATGAATCTGATTGCATATCAAGTTTCCAGCGTTCAGTAATTTGAGTCTGCGCATCTTGATCTGCTTTTTCTAGTAACTCTTGAATCTTTTGTTTAGCAGCTAATCTTTCTTCATCTGTAGTTGTAAGTTTGTCAATTACATTACCTACGTCTTTAATTAAACCACCTGATAAAAGACTTAAAAGTTTTTTCATTTTACATATTTGCAGCTAGGTAGTCTTGAGCTTTCTTTTTTCTTTCAGCTAACTTTTCATATTTTTTTCTACCAGCAGAAATTTGTTCTTCTGAAAAAGTTCTACCAACGCCTGGCACGCTAGTTCCTTTACCAATATACGCTGAGCTTGGGAAAGCCTCAACTCCACCAGAACCTGATTTAACTTGCGTGTAACCTGAAGATGTTGTTGTAAACTTAGGAAAATCTGGTACTGTTAACGCCGCGTCTCTTTTATACATATCAGACAAACTAGCAGTAGCTTCACCAAGTTCTATACCTTCTGTCATTGATTTTCCTTTACCAGATCTTTCATCTTTATCGTGGTTGTCATGCATAGGAGAATCTTTATGGCCCATTTTATATGGAGACATTTCCATAGCTGAAGCTTTACTATCGATAGGCATATCTTTTAGTAAGTTTTTCTTTTCTTGAGCTGCAGACTCTTGATGTGCTACAGATCCTTCCATCATTAAACCTGATGCTTTTCCTTTATGGTCTTTCATTTGCATACATGAAGAACCTTTCTTTTTCATTGGACTATTATACGGCATTTTTTATGTTTTTAGTTTATTATTTAAATCAAACTTATATCTAGTAAGATGTACTGTTCTTTTTAAATCACCAGTAAACTTACATATTAAGTTATTTTTATCTTTTAGTTTGTATTTTACTTTTACTGAATAACCATTTTCAGGGTTAAACAAATGTGTTGTAAAAGTTTTTTTTGTTTTTTTTAATATTTTTTCTTTTATAACATGCTCATTAAATGGATTATAGTTTACTACTTCAGCAACACCATATTCTCCAGTATAAATCATTGTTATATACTTAGATGTTTTACTTTCCCACCAACCACTAAAATCGTCTTGGCTAAAAGATGTAAATGTAATTAAATTAAATAATAGTGCTAAAAATAAATTTTTCATAATATTAGATTAAATTGTTATACTAATATTATCACTTGTTTTATTTATTTTTTAGATTTTCTATAAGCTTCTGCTTCCCAGGGTAAATGGCTAGCTCCTTCTCTTATACTTGATCTTGGTATTATTTTACCTTTCCAGTATACATTTTTATCGTCATAATCAAGATCACCTCGTTTCATTTGATCAATGTGTACACGCTCATGCGATATGACTTCATGCATTTTAGCAGGTGATACATCTTGGTTTATAATTATAGTACCATTATTATTAGCTTTACCTAAAACACCATCTTCCATATCAACATGATATATTGGAGTATTATCTAAATTATATGGAGGTTTTATTTTAAAAGCCATTAGTATCTATATGGAAATTTTTTGTTGAACCACTCTTGCCTGTTATTACAACCACAATTTATGTTTAAACCCTCAGACACTTTATCAACTACCGTTTTAATACCAGTAGCCTTAGTAAACTTAGCTATGTCGTCACCTAAACCTTGTGATTTCATTATTTATAACAATGAGCTTTAGCAGGCGAACCATGGTGTTTTTTATCATACTTCATATCTCCTGCTAGTTTTGAAATATGCTTTTCATCATCTGTCATTTGCTTGTCGCTGCCACCATGCTTAGCATCGTATTTAACATCACGCTTCAAATAATCAATATGAGCAGCGTCATCTTTCACAGATGATACATAATTTTTTCTTGTTACTGGGGTACGTGAATGTCTAGCGTTACCAGTGTATTCTCCAAAGTGTCCTTTTTCCATAATTACCATTTTACTTTGTCAGCCCAGTAAGCGGCAGACATTTTACCTTTTTTAATATTCTTTGCGTGGCGAGCTTTAAAACTAGCTCTACGTGCTTTTGATTTTTTATCCTGCTTCTTACCTGCAGTTGTTACACCTTGCTGACCAAATCTAATTATCTTTTCTTTACCACCTTCACAAGCTTTTACTACATGTGATTTAGTTTTATGGCCTGGTGTTTTTCTAGGCTTATTACATTTAAGTTTACTTTTATCTAATTTAGCAGCCATAGTATTACTCGTTAAAATTTAGACCAGCAAATGTATGAATACCGTTACCTTCTACAGTAATTTCTTTACTTTCCCAACCATCAGGATATACTATAGATCCATTACCTTCTTCATCAAATTCTGTTATTTGACTAGCTTTCCAAAGTACATCTACAGAGTATTTATCAGATTTAACTCCTTCAGTTTCTACTTCACCTTCTTCATTATATGTAGGTTCAGTAGTCCATAAGTAACCAAGATCAACTACACTATGATGATGAGAAGGTTGTTTATTTCCATCTTCATCTTCAACAGAAGGTAAAGCATCAATAGCACTTTGGCCTTGACTTTGATTATCAAATTCGTATTTCTTAAATATATATTTCATAATTAACTAGTTAATTCTTGAAGCTCTGAGTCTGTAAGAG
>Ga0208645_1000506_pt1 | contig 41252 bp, 34 predicted proteins | sample VirMetDEL_Sep_01_FD_184519 | JGI IMG/M metagenome (GOLD analysis project Ga0208645, IMG submission 184519) | Aqueous microbial communities from the Delaware River and Bay under freshwater to marine salinity gradient to study organic matter... | ecosystem: Environmental > Aquatic > Marine >... | reverse complement strand
TTTTTACATTCATGGCAGCATTCATGGTTAGGTGTTTTTGGCGAAAGATCAGATCGGAAACTGCCATGAATGTTCCCTTCGCTTCTAACTATTTGTTTTATCTACGCCATTCGTGGGGATTCGTCAGGTTCTGTACATTAAATTTACAAAGACAGGTTAACCCGTGTTTAAAAGCGGGTCGCCCCGCCGAATAAGCGTTAGTTGTCAGTACAAGGATCGATTTATGGATTACATCTATACATGGATTAATGAACTATCTTCATTCCATCAAAGTCTACTAGCGGCAGCAATTTTTTCTGCAACCTCTTGGCTAGTTCAAAAGCTCTATAAAAAAGCTAAGTCAGGCGGCTCAGCATTTATGGCCATCTATTCCGAATTGGACGTCCATAAACACTTACTTCATAAGGAATATGTCCGTTCCGGCAATATACAAACTGCTAGCTATGGAGCATCCATTGCCATGCTGCTTGCAGCCAGATGGGGCATGCGCGGTGTTCTAATCGCCATATTCTTCTTTGGAGTGAATGCCATCGTAGAGCGTAATTGGTTATTTGTGGTAGGGGCATGGTTCACTTTTAATTGCATGCTAGAGGCTTGGAACTGGCTAAAAGACACTAGTGACCCAAAGCATATATCCCACGTTCCAGAAGAGGTGGTCAATAAAATAACATCGGCGTTAATGCCTAATGTGCCTAAACCTCAAGAAGAAGAAAACAACTAACAAACGCATTAAAGCCGACCCATTACACGCTTGCTGGGTCAGCACAAGGCCAACAAGGCTGGCGAGCATGTAATGGGCGCCTTATTCGGGCGTTATACCACGTTAGGGTGTTATGAGTAATGATTGCTATCCCAGAGAAATGTCAAAACGCACATAATCTATGCTTTATATTGCACGACATAATGACTCAGATAATTGTGTCTGGAGAAAAAGCAAATGCTTTCACCGTAAAGGTTAAGCTTAGTGAAGAAGAAAAAAGATCAATTTCTGACGAAGAGAATATAATTGATTGGCTGAAGAAAAACGACAGAACTGAAGACAAAAACAAAATCATATCTGCAACTGTTCTTCCCGCGATCCTATCTGACATGATGCATTGCATTTATGAAGCGCTTTCATCTGCATATAAAGGTAAAATGGCAGTTGCCTATATGCTAATTAGGAAGCCAATCCAAGAAAGCTTATTTGTTCTTGAGGAAATGCAGATAGATAAAAGTGCTTTTGTTAGTAATCTTGAGAATGATCAGTCACGCCTCCAACCTAAAGTTACAGGTGGAATAGATGGACACGAAAAAAGAATATCTAAAGTTCTAGACTCACTTGGTTTCAATGGTGTTCTCGATCCCAAATATATCGCACAGTTGCGGTATGATAAGAGTTCAGATGATAGTTTTGATGGAGTATGCAACAAAGCTATGCATCTGTTTACAGGTCATCATGCCATAAAAACAGAAGACTTAAATATAAACTTTATATTTTCAGGAGTTAAAGGCTTACCTTCTCAGTGGAAATACTTTTATAGTCGTCTTCCGTATTTGCTATTTTATATCTATTTAGTTGTAGAGCACGTCCTAGAAAATACTGCCCCAACTTCTGAGCAATATATTCTGGATATGATGCGTCGCATATCGGCGCAATTTATATTGGCAAGTCTCGATGTAGAAGACCGATATGCTACAGATGAAAACGATAAGCTCGTATCATCATTATCTGCTTGGTTATCAGAGCATTGTATTGAAAATGATTTTCCAAAGCCAGAGCTCAGTGATTTAAAAGAAATGGCAAAAACAGGGGGATTTCCGAATGAACCTCAAGACTCAATTGATAAAAGAATAGCATCGTATAGTGCGGAGCAAGAAGTGGTAAAACACATATGAACTTTCCCGGAGTCAATAGGTAAAACCGCTCTTCTGGCCGCGTTAGCGGCGAGGCCCTTGTCCATCAGCTAGATAGACTGCTTCATCTGTCATCACCGCCGTCAGATGCGCGGAAAATAGGCATAGCTACTGTTAAAGTAAGCCAGTCAGACTAGTTATCATATCGGCTAAGCATTTTAGTCCGGCAAACATCCAAAATTTCATCCGCCAGAGCTGAGTCATCAGGGCAAGCTCGTGACAACACTATAGCGCCGACAACCTGTGCAAAAGCAGCAATTCTGTTAGCTCTGGCTTGGTGCTGTTCAGTTTCGCTCAAGTCGGCATCTTTGTCTGCCAAAGTAGCCAGTTGATTTTCGATTCCAACTGCAAATGTCTGTTTAATCACTTCTGACTGACGTCCTGCATCTGCGCATAATGCAGCCATAGTGCAACCTTGGGCTGGCGTATCCCTATGCTCACGGGACAAGTACTGCTTTATAAAATCGGCGATATCAACTTCAGCGCTTTGTTCCGCCGACTTAGCAAAACTACACGCTGCGGCTTCAGCCATCAAGTCTGCCTTAGAGCCAAAGTGCTTATAAAAGCCACCATGGGTAAAACCTGCTGTCGCCATTAACTCAGCTACCCCCACGCCATCGTAGCCACGTTCACGAAACAACACTGAGGCAGTCTCAACGATACGCTCACGGTTTTCCCGCACCTGCGCCTTTGTAACCTTCATAACCTTTGAACCTCTTTGCAATCGAATGGCCGTAGTATACTTTGATTATGGTCATAATCAAAGTGTTTGACATTTTAGATTATGATCGTCATCATAGTGACCATTCCCGCAGCACTACTATGGAAAAACCAGAAAATGACAGACAACAGTTTATTTAAACCCTACATGCTTGGATCGCTCACATTAACTAACCGCATCGTTATGGCCCCACTGACACGTAATCGTGCCGGAGCAGGCTTAGTACCAAGCGAGCTTGCCGCCACCTACTATGCGCAACGTGCTTCAGCTGGCCTGATCATTACCGAAGCCACTCAAATTTCAGCTCAAGCCCAGGGCTACCAGGATACGCCGGGTCTCTACACTCAGGCTCAGATCGATGCGTGGCGCAAAGTGACGGACGCAGTGCATGCCAAAGGTGGAAAAATATTTGTGCAACTGTGGCACGTTGGCCGCATCTCTCATGTTGATTTACAGCCGGAGGGGGCTGCGCCAGTGGCTCCTTCCGCAATTCGGGCTGAGACAAAAACCTTTGTCAATAACGGTTTTCATGATGTCTCAGTGCCGCGAGCGTTGGAACTGACAGAACTCCCCGGCATTATTGAAGATTTCCGCCAGGCAGCAGCCAATGCCATTGCCGCAGGCTTTGATGGCGTCGAGATCCATGGCGCGAATGGCTACCTGTTGGAGCAATTTCTTAAAGATGGCGCTAATCAGCGTACTGACGCTTATGGTGGCTCTGTTGAAAATCGTGCCCGATTGCTATTAGAAGTAACTGCTGCGGTAGCAGAACAGATCGGTGCTGAGCGCACCGGTGTGCGTATTTCCCCCGTTTCACCAGTCAATGCTATTTCGGGCAGCGAGCCACAACAGCAATATGACTATGTCGCAGAGCAACTAAGCGCTTTAGGAATTGTGTATCTTCATGTGGTTGAAGGGGCTACAGGTGGCCCGCGTGATGTCACGCCTTTTAATTACGATTCGCTACGCCAACGCTTCAAAAATACTTACCTGGCTAACAACGGTTATAACACCGAGCTGGCTTCTGCCCGGTTGGCTGAAGATAAAGCCGACTTATTCGCCTTTGGCCGGCCATTTATCGCCAACCCAGATTTGGTAGAGCGATTAAAAACCGGCGCAGCATTAAACGATCTTGATGCCACTACGCTGTATGGCGGCGGCGCTAAAGGATACACAGACTACCCAACACTGGCCGAAGCTGGCCTTTAACTAACTATTTGTGAGTAACATAACATGACAACATCTTCCGTTCTTATTACAGGTGCTTCCACTGGTATCGGCGCTGTATACGCCGATCGCTTTGCGCGCCGGGGCCACAATCTTGTATTGGTTGCCCGCGACCAAGCCAGGCTGGAGGCTCTTGCGGTACGTTTACGACAAGACTACAGCATTGATGTTGATGTATTGCCGGCCGATCTGACAAAAGTCAGTGATCTTGCCAAGGTAGAAAAACGGCTACAAGACGATTCCCACATCGATACTTTGATTAATAACGCTGGCATCGCGCAATCTGGCGGCTTTGTTGAGCAAACCTCAAGCAGTATAGATCAACTGATTGCACTGAATACCACAGCCTTAACACGGCTGGCAGCGGCTATAGCGCCCCGATTGGTGCAAGCCGGGAAAGGTTCGATCGTCAATATTAGTTCAGTGGTGGGCCTGGCTCCCGAGTTCGGCATGTCGGTGTATGGTGCAACCAAAGCCTTTGTGCTGTTCTTGTCTCAGGGTATGAGTATGGAATTATCGGCAAAAGGCGTCTACGTTCAGGCCGTGCTACCAGCCGGAACCTATACCGAGATTTGGCAACGCGCAGGTATCGACATCAGTGATTTCTCCCAAATGATGCACGTCGATGAACTGGTTGATGCAGCATTGATTGGCTTTGACCGTCGTGAGCAGATAACCATACCGCCACTGCACAAGGCTGAACGCTGGGATAGCCTGGATGCAACACGCCAGGCGCTGCTTTCTGACATTAAACAAGCAGAAGCCGCTGCGCGCTATAAAACCGCTTAATCCATCACTGAAGGGTTTACGATATGACGACTAAACGTGTAGCGTTGGTAACCGGCGCGTCTTCCGGGATCGGTGAAGCATCGGCCAAAAAGTTGCTGACAGCAGGCTACATTGTGTATGGCACCAGCCGACGTGGTAGCAATGCTGGCGAAGGGTTTTTCCCGATGCTGGCGCTTGATGTCACCGATGACGCGTCCGTTGATGCTGCGGTTAATCAATTAATGCAGCGGGAAGGCCGTATCGATTTGCTGGTGAATAACGCCGGTTTTGGCGTGGCTCCAGCAGGAGCCGAAGAAAGCTCACTTGAACAGGCCAAGAGTATTTTTGACACCAATTTCTTCGGCATAGTCCGTATGACTCGCGCCGTTGTGCCGCATATGCGTCGGCAAGGCAGCGGCCGTATTATTAATATAGGTTCGATCATTGGTGTGGTACCTATGCCGTATGTGGCACTTTATGCAGCCAGCAAACACGCGGTTGAAGGCTACTCAGAATCTTTGGATCACGAATTGCGAACCCGTGGCATCAGAGTTTCCGTGATTGAGCCCGCCTTTACTAAAACCCAGTTTGAGGCTAATAACGTCGAGCCTGATGCCAAGCTACCGGATTATGACCAGATCCGCGCCAAGCTAGCTAAAGTGGTGGCGCAGGCGATGGAAGGAGGTGATAGCCCGGAGGTGGTGGCAGAGGTGGTTGTAACAGCAGCTCAGGCAACTACGCCCAAAAGGCGCTATACGGCAGGTAAAGCTGCGGGACAGTTACAATTTTTACGCCGGTTTGCACCAACCGCAGTATTGGATAAAGGCCTGCGTAAAACTCTGCAACTTGATACAGCCGGGGCCAGCCTGTGACATTCCGGCACTTAACAATATTAAGCTCAGTGCTGTTATTTGGTTTAAGTGCGGTGTGGATGTATTCCCCTGAGCTAATGTTAACGCAATGGGGAGTGCAGTATTCCGATGGGGCAGGCTTGGTCAGTCGCCGCGCTGCAGCTTTTTACGCCGGTATAGCTCTGATGCTAATGTTAGCCAGAAATGCTGAACCGTCCAAAGCCCGCTTTGCAGTAGCTACAGGAGTGAGTCTGGCCTGTTTGATACTGGCGACACTTGGGATTTTAGAATGGCAGTCTGGCTCAGCTACAGCTGAAATCCTTGTTGCCGTTTGCCTTGAGAGCGTTTTAGCGGTGGCGTTTTTACTAAGTAGCAAAGCTAAATAACCAGTGAACAGAAATACCTATACACTCTGGAGTGTGAAGAAATGACCAATCAAACCATGCAGGCGCTTACTTTTAAACGTTATGGCAAGTCGCCGGATATCGGCTTCAGTAACATTTCTCTGCCTCAGCTTAAAGCCAATGAAATAATGGTAAAAGTGCACGCTGCAGCCCTGAACCCTATTGATAATATGATTCTGAGCGGCATGTTCAAACCGGTTTTGCATTTTCAGTTGCCGGCCACTATCGGCAGCGATTTGGCTGGTGTGGTGACTGAAGTTGGTAGTCAGGTGACCCACTTCAAAGTGGGTGATGCCGTATTCGCCAGCATTTTCGATACCGGCATGGGTGCGGTGGCCGAATTTACCGCAGTGCCGGAAAGTGCGGCAGCACTAAAACCTGCCAATCTGGATTTTGTCCAAGCGGCATCCATCCCTATGGTGGGCCTTACCTCATGGCAAGCCTTAAAAGAGCGGGCCAACATTCAGCCGGGCCAAAAAGTATTTATTCCGGCTGGCTCAGGTGGCATCGGCACTTTTGCCATCCAGTTGGCCAAGTACTTTGGTGCTAAAGTGGCCACTACCACCAGCAGCAAAAACCTGGCATTAGTAAAAAGCTTAGGCGCCGACCAGGTGCTTGACTATACCAAACAAAAATTCGACAAAGTGCTGCTCGGTTACGATACGGTGCTAGGCACAATCAAAGGCGACGCTATTGAGAAATCTATCGGCATCCTCAAGCCCGGCGGCAAAATTGTCTCCCTGGTCGGCCCGCTGGATAAAGCCTTTGCCCAAGCCCGAAGGTTGAACTTTGTACTGAAATTTGTCTTTGGTTTGATGAGCCGTAGAATCATAGCGCACGCCAAAAAACATCAGGTCAGCTACTCGTTTTTGTTTGTCCGTCCTGATGGTGCTCAACTTAGCGAAATCGGCAAACTGCTTGAAACAGCGCAGATTAAACCGGTAATTGACAAAGTGTTTGCATTTGAACAAGCAAAAGAGGCACTGGCCTATCTTGCGCAAGGGCGTGCCAAAGGCAAAGTGGTGATTAAAATAGTATAAAAATTTGTGCCGAAATTAACGGTATCTTATGGCTTCTACGAACGCCATAAACGCCGGTGAAGCCTGTCTGCGATTGGGATAGTACAAATGGAAACCCTGAAAATAGGGGCTCCAGTCTGTTACTACCGCTTTAAGTCTGCCATCGGCCAGATAAGGTGCAGCCAGCGGTTCAGGCACATACGCCAGCCCGGTGCCATCCAGTGCTGCATTGAGTACATGCATAATGCTATTGAAAACGAGTTGGCCTTCAACTTTAACCGTAAAGGCCCGCCCTTGCTTTTCGAATTCCCACGCATAAATTGCACCTGCTATGCGGTGGCGAATATTAATACACGAATGCTCTGTTAGCTCATGAGGAGTGGCGGGTTCTGCTTGTCGCGCAAAGTAAGCCGGCGAGCCAACTACGATAAGCCGCCAGTCCGGGCCAATGCGCACTGCAATCATATCTTTGCTGATATCTTCCCCTAAACGAATACCGGCATCAAAACGCGCTTCAACCACATTGGTAAAGCCGTAGTCGACGTACAGCTCCAGTTTGATATCAGGGTAGTCCTGTAAAAACGTTGTCAGCTTTGGGCGCAGATGCAGTTCTATCTGATCATCAGTGCAGCTAATGCGCAGCGTTCCTTTGGGTTTATCACGTAATTCGCCCAGGGCATCCAGTTCGGCATCAATTTGTTCGAACAGCGGTGCTACCGACTCAAACAAGCGCATACCCGCTTCTGTCATAGACACATTACGTGTAGTTCGGGTTAATAACCGAACCCCGAGTTTTTCTTCCAGGTTGCGGATGGTGTGGCTTAGTGCTGATGGGGTAACGCGCAACCCGGCCGCCGCTTTGGTAAAGCTCTGGTGTTGCGCTACGGCCAGAAAAGCCTGCAGGTCATTCATTTTGTTGTTTGCCATTACTGAATTTCTCTCACAACTGCATCAATATTATGTCTACTAATCAAATAGTCAGCTGTCTGTCAATATAACAAGGTGTTTTTAGCCATGAAAAGTGTAATTCGATGACTGCTGCTGTAACTGATATGCCACGAGATAACGCCAAACCCGCTTACTGGAGTGGCGTATTTGCTATGACATTATGTGTGTTCGCGCTGATTGCCTCAGAGTTTATGCCGGTTAGCTTGCTTACGCCATTGGCAGCCGACTTAAGCGTAACCGAAGGCATGGCCGGACAGGGTATCGCTATTTCCGCTGCATTTGCGGTATTAACCAGCCTGTTTATTCCGCTGTTAGCAGGCAGTTTAGATCGCAAAACCCTGCTGCTGGCGCTGACAGCGTTAATGGGGGCATCAGGAGCTATTGTTGCCCTGGCTCCGGATTATGGTATTTACATGCTCGGGCGGGCACTGCTTGGCGTGGTGATAGGTGGATTTTGGTCGATGTCGGCGGCTATTGCTATCCGGCTGGTGCCGTCTGAAAAAGTGCCCCGCGCCCTGGCGATTTTTAACAGTGGCAATGCGTTAGCCGCCGTAATTGCTGTGCCGTTGGGAGCTTATTTAGGCGCGGTGATAGGCTGGCGCGGTGCTTTTCTCTGTCTGGTGCCGGTTGCGGCCATCGCCTTTGTCTGGCAATGGCTCAGTTTGCCAGCCATGCCGGTAGCAGCAGGTGTTCGCGGGCTTGCTAATGTATTTACGCTGTTGAAACAGCCTTTGCTTCTGCTTGGGATACTGGCGGTTGGCCTATTCTTTATGGGCCAGTTTGCTTTGTTCACTTTTATTCGTCCCTTCCTGGAGACGGTTACCGCAGTGGCGGTGCCAACATTATCAGCCATGTTCTTTGTGCTGGGTATTGCAGGCTTAATTGGCACCGTGTTTATCGGTGGATTGCTGCAGCGCAATCTGTACCGGATGTTGATAGTGATGCCGTTATTAATGGCAGTAACCGCTTTAGCGCTAATCGCTTTTGGCAGCTCAGTGGCGGCGGTGTTCGTCCTGCTGGGGTTTTGGGGCTTGGTCGCCACCGCCGCACCTGTCGGGTGGTGGGCCTGGCTGGCTAAATCGGTGCCACAAAATGCCGAAGCAGGTGGCGGCCTGATGGTTGCCGTGATCCAATTAGCCATTGCTGTGGGTTCAACTGTGGGTGGCGTGCTTTTTGATGCCGGTGGCTATCAAAGCACATTTGTGGCAAGTGCACTGCTATTACTGCTCGCTGCTGTACTGGCTGCGCTAACTGCGCGCAGAGCTGTCATTTTGCAATAAACGGCTGAGGAATAATTCCATGAGCAACATAAAGTGGTTTACGTTGATGTTGGCATTGGGTTCGGGCGCGCTGACCGTGGCGCAGGCTGGCACAACTGCAGCTGACCATAAGGGGAATAACATGTATCAAATAAACATTACATTGGATGATGCTGTCATTACGGCCAGGCTTGATGACACCCCGACAGTGCGGGATTTTATCGGCCGGTTGCCAATGACAGTAAAACTTGAAGATTACGCCGCAACGGAAAAAGTTACCTATCTGCCCCGTAAGCTGACCACTGAGGGCGCACCGGCCGGCGTTGATCCAGCTATAGGCGACATCGCCTACTACGCCCCCTGGGGCAATATTGCAATTTACTACAAAGATTTTGGTTACTCGCCCGGCCTTATCAAACTGGGTGAGATCACCAGTGGCATGGCACACCTTAAGTTTAGTGGTGCCAAACAGGCGACTATTGAACTTATCCAGACTAACTGACAAATGAGGAACACCGCATGAACACTTATGCAGAAGCCGTAACCAATAATAGCCGCCGCACGCTACTAAAAATGACCAGCCTGGCGTTAGCCATGGCCAGTGTTTTATCCGCTATAACATTAGCTACACCGGTAAATGCCGAACCTTCGGCACAGTTGCAACTGGTTAGCGAGTGGGACAAAACTTTTGCCAAAAGTGATAAGGTTGACCATAAAAAAGTGACCTTTAAAAACCGCTATGGCATTACTTTGGCCGCAGATCTTTATGTGCCGAAAAACAGCAGCGGTAAACAGGCTGCCATCGTGGTTGGTGGCCCTTTTGGCGCGGTAAAAGAGCAGTCATCAGGTTTATATGCGCAAATTATGGCAGAGCGCGGTTTTATAACATTGGCGTTTGATCCGTCTTATACCGGTGAAAGTGGCGGCGAACCGCGCAATGTGGCATCACCAGACATTAATACTGAAGATTTTAGTGCCGCCGTTGACTTTATAGGCCTGTTACAAAATGTTGATCGTGAGCGTATTGGCATCATCGGTATTTGCGGCTGGGGTGGCATGGCATTAAATGCCGTGGCAGCCGACAAGCGCGTCAAAGCCGTTGTCGCCAGCACCATGTACGATATGACGCGGGTTATGTCCAGGGGCTACAACGACAGCGTGACGCCGGAGCAACGCGCGCAGACGCTGGAGCAACTGAGCCGGCAGCGCTGGGAAGATGCTGCAAACGGGAAGCCGGCCTATCAGCCTGCCTACAACACGCCACCAAAGGGTGGCGAGCCGCAGTTTATGCTCGACTATCACGACTACTATGGCACGCCGCGCGGCTATCATAAGTGGGCGGTTAACTCCGGCAATGCCTGGACGCTCACTACGCCGTTGTCGTTTATGAACATGCCGATCCTTACCTACATCGATGAAATATCGCCTAGGCCAGTCTTATTTGTTCATGGTGAAAAGGCGCATTCGCGTTATTTTGCCGAAACAGCTTATGCTGCAGCAGCACAACCGAAAGAGCTAATGATTATCGAAGGTGCCAGCCATGTTGATTTGTACGACCAAATAGACAAAATCCCTTTTGATAAGCTGACGGATTTCTTCCGGAAAAATCTGTAAAGCAAATTGAGGTCATGACCGTGGGCCACATTCAGAAATGTAGTGGCTGGCGGTCAACCGCATAAATAAAGCACTAAGCTGGTAAAGTCAGCCCGGAGTTACAGCGTGATGTAGATGCTGAACTAGTCAGTTTTGTCTTTAAACTCACACAAGTCTTCAATAATACAGCTGCCACATTTTGGTTTACGGGCAACACATGTATAGCGGCCGTGCAGGATAAGCCAGTGGTGCACGTCGAGTTTAAATTCGGCGGGCACCACTTTAAGTAGTTTGTGCTCGACCTCGTCGACATTTTTACCCGGTGCCAGTTTAGTGCGGTTAGATACGCGGAAGATATGGGTATCTACCGCTATGGTGGGCCAGCCAAAGGCTGTATTGAGTACCACATTGGCGGTTTTACGGCCCACGCCAGGCAGGGCTTCGAGCGCTTCGCGATTTTCCGGCACTTCGCCGCCGTGTTGTTCAACCAAAATACGGCAGGTTTTTATCACGTTTTCGGCTTTGGTATTAAATAAGCCGATGGTTTTAATATAGTGCTTTACGCCGTCAACGCCTAAATCCAGCATTTGCTGCGGCGTGCGGGCAACCGGGAAAAAGTGCTTAGTGGCCTTGTTTACCCCAACATCGGTGGCCTGAGCGGATAGCAGTACGGCAATTAACAGCTCAAACGGCGAGCTGTATTCCAGCTCGGTAGTTGGGGTAGGGTTGGCATCACGCAGCCGGCTGAGGATTTCAATGCGTTTTTGTTTATTCATGGTGTTTTACTGTGCAGCACCGGTAACACGGGCGCGGGCGATACTGCCTTTTTCAATAGCTTGTTTTTGTTTAAGTTTATTATCTATAACATTTTTCAGCGCGATTAACAGCCCCATGCCAAGAAACGCACCCGGTGGCAGCATGGCGAGTAAAAAGTGGCTGTCGGCACTGAACAGTTCAATGCGTAGTGCTTTGGCCCAATCGCCGAGTAATAAATCGGCACCGTCAAATAAGGTGCCCTGGCCAAGTATTTCCCGCATGGCGCCCAGCACCAACAGCACCAGCATAAAACCCAGCCCCATCATAATGCCGTCAATGGCAGAGGGCAGTACGGCATTTTTTGAGGCAAAGGCTTCGGCGCGGCCGATAATGGCGCAGTTGGTAACAATTAGTGGAATAAAAATACCCAGTGACAGATACAAGTCATAGGTGTAGGCGTTCATCAGCAATTCTACTGCGGTAACCAGGCTGGCAATAATTAACACAAACACCGGGATGCGTATTTCGTTGGCGACATGGTTGCGCACTAAGGATACCGCGACATTAGAACCTAGCAACACCAGTAGCGTAGCCGCACCCAGACCCAGCGCATTGGTTACCGTAGCCGTTACGGCCAGCAGCGGACACAGGCCAAGTAATTGCACCAGCCCCGGGTTGTTTTTCCACAGGCCTTGTAAGGTTAAGTCTTTAAATTGGCTCATTAGCGTGTTGTACCTTATTAATCTGTACAGTTAGCCGGCAGGGTGGCCAGCTGTGGATGCTGCTGCACATACAGCACGGCATTACGCACGGCGTTAATGACTGCGCGCGGTGTAATAGTCGCACCGGTAAATTGATCAAAGTTGCCGCCATCTTTGCGCACTGCCCACTCATTGGCATTATCAGCCGTTACGGTTTTACCGCTAAAGCTGAAAATCCATGGCGAGCGTCTGGCCTCAATTTTATCACCCAGGCCCGGTGTTTCCTTATGGTTAAGCACACGGCTGCCCAACACGGTGCCATCAGGGGTCAGTGCAACAATTAAATCTATATTACCGCTGTAGCCATCCGGTGCTGTGGTTTCAATAATATAGGCGCTGAGCTCGCCATCCTGACGCCAACGATACAGCGTCTGAGCCGTGTTTTTACCCAGCAGCGTTTCATCCGTTACCTGCAGGCAATCCTGTAACAAGGTTTGGCCGGCCTCAACGCCGGGTAACACTTCAGATAAAATTGCCAGTTTGGCTGCCAGCCGCTGCTCACTGATCCGCGGTGCGGCTTGCTGGTTCACCAGACTGAGTATGGCAACACACACTGCGGCGGCTGCACCAAGCGCCAGCGCATTTTTACTGATAGCACGGATCATTTCAGTTCACTCCGTGTACGGTGGCCATAAGTACGCGGCCGGGTGTAATAATCAATCAAGGGCACTGCCATATTCGCCAGCAATATGGCAAAGGCATAAGCGTCGGGGTAACCGCCGAAATTGCGGATTAAAAACACCAGCAGGCCAATCAGGGCGCCGTAGCATAAGCGGCCTGTATTGGTGGTAGAGGCCGATACCGGGTCGGTGGCAATAAAGAACGCTGCCAGCATAGTGCCGCCGCTAAACAAATGAAACAGTGGGCCGGCGATAGTGTCGGGTGTCGCCAGAGCGGCAATAGCGGATAACACGAATAAGCTGCCAAGCACGGCAACCGGAATACGCCAACTGATAATTTTCTGCTGAATTAACAGCAAACCGCCGGCCAGATAGGCCAAATTAAGCCATAACCAGCCGGCACCGGCAAAGCCATAAAATACCGGATTTTGCCGGCTTTCATCTAAGGTTAACCCGCGGCTTAAGTCGGTACGTAAGGTATCCAGTGGTGTGGCCATAGTTACGCCGTCAATACTGGTTTGCAACTGAGTTAAGCTAAAGCCACTGCAACTGTATTGGCTGAACACGGCACATACAGCATCCCAGGGGGCCAGCTCGATACTTTGTAATGATAACGGCGGTAGCCACTGTGTCATTTGCAGCGGAAAAGACACCAGTAACAATACGTAGCCTGCCATAGCAGGATTAAACAGATTATTGCCTAAACCGCCGTACAGCTGCTTTACCATAATAATGGCAAAGGCGGTGCCGATAACGATTATCCACCAGGGCGCATAAGGCGGTATAGCAATTGCCAGTAATACTGCGGTTAATAAGGCGCTGTGATCCTTTAACCGCACTAAGACGGCTTTACCGCGCAGCTTAAGTACCAGCGCTTCGCTGCACCAGGCAGTGACGATAGCCAGGACCAACTGTACCAGCACGCCATAGCCAAACAGTACCGCTTGTACTGCGATGCCGGGTAAACAGGCAAGGGCCACCATAAACATAATTTGCGCGGTGCTGCGCTGATTATGCTGGTGTGGTGAACTGGCAATTTTAAAACTCATGAGTTCTCGCTATCCGCTTGTTTGCGTGCTTTGGCCCGCGCAATTGCTGCGGCTATGGCAGCTTTACGTGGATCGGCTGTGGGGTCGGTTACCGGCTCTGCCGCGGTTGTGGCAGGTGCCGGCTGTTCGCTGTCAGTACTGTTGCCTGAACTGTCAGCGCTGGCGTCTGCCGTAAGTTGCTGCTTGGCTTTGGCCCGCGCTATCGCGGCGGCAATGGCGGCTTTGCGTGGATCAGCATCCGGCGCTGCGGTTGTTGCTGTCGTTGCACTGCTGTCGCTGTCTGGCGTTGTATCGGCCGGTTGTGGCGCCGGCGCCGTGTGTTGCTGTGCTTTTTTGGCTTTGGCGCGCGCCAATGCTGCAGCAACAGCGGCAGCTTTACTGTCGCCTGCCGCAGCCGGTGCATTATCCTGCTGATTATCAGTATCACCCGGCTTTGCTTCTGCTTGTGCTTTTTGTTGCTGATATTCCCGCGCCTGCTGTTTTTTCAGCTCACGCTCGGCCAAAATTTGTGCTTTGTTTGCTTCGCCGCTATCTGTTGCCGGAGTTTCTGCCTGAGCCTGCTTCGCTTTGATCCGTGCCAGCGCTTCTGCTACGGCAGTATTGCCACCGCTTTGTTGCTGTTGCTGCTGCCTGGCGGCAGCCAATTGCTGGTTACGTTCCAGCCGCTGTTGTTTTTCCTGCTCCAGCCTGGCGTTACGCGCTTCAAACCGCGCTTTGGCCTGTTCGGCTTTCAGGGTTTCACGCTGTTGCTCGCGTATATCAGCTTTGGCAACACGGTAATACTGCACCAGCGGAATTTCACTGGGGCAGACATAGGCACAAGCGCCGCATTCAATGCAGTCGGCCAGGTTATATTGTTTCAGTTTATCGCTGTCTTTGGCTTTACTGTACCACAACAGCTGCTGCGGCAATAAACTGGCCGGACAAGCATCAGCGCAGGCACTGCAACGGATACAGTCCATTTCTTCTGTGGCTGCGGGCAGCTCTTCTGCCGTGGGCGCCAAAATACAGTTGGTTGTTTTAACGATAGGCACACTTAAATCGGGCAGGGTAAAGCCCATCATCGGCCCGCCCATAATTACTCTTTGTTGCCGCTGCGGCGCAAAACCACAGGCATCAAGCACTGCCGATACGGGGGTACCCAGCAACGCCAGTACATTTTGCGGTTGGCTCAGGGTGTCGCCGGCTACGGTAACAATACGGGAAATCAGCGGGTGATCGTCTAATACTGCCTGGGCGATGGCAAAGGCGGTACCAACGTTTTGCATCACAATGCCAATATCAACAGGCCGGCGGCCATTGGGTACTTCTTTATTGGTCAGCAACTGAATAAGCTGTTTTTCGCCACCTGACGGGTACTTGGTGGGCACGGCACGCACATAGTAATGCTCGCGCTGGCTGCAGGCCGCCTGCATAGCCGCTTTTGCTATGGGTTTGTCATCTTCAATACCGATTAATACGGCTTTGGGGTTAAGCAGATGACACAGAATATCAATACCTTTAACAATGGTTGTCGCCGCTTCCTGCATCAACAGATCATCCGCGGTGATATAAGGCTCACACTCCACGGCATTAATGATCAGGTAGTCTACCGGTTGCACAACACCGGTTTTTAAATGGGTGGGAAAACCTGCACCGCCCATGCCGGCAATACCACTGTCCTGGATCCGGTTTAGCAGCGCCATTTTATCGCAGTTAGCAAAATTTAACGGCTCGCGCTGACGCCATTCGTCCAGGCCATCCGGCGCCAACACCAGCGTGAGCTCGGGCAGGGCAGAAGGGTGCGGGCTGGTATGCGGTTCAATGCTCAACACGGTGCCGGATGTAGGAGCGTGCACAGGCACCGCCATGGAATTATCGGCATTGGTAAGCGCCTGGCCTTTTAATACCCTGTCACCAACGCGGACGATAAGTTGTCCTGCCACCCCAATATGCTGACGCAGCGGTATATAAAGCCGGTCCGGCAACGGTAGCACCGCAATGGGCTTTTGGTTGGTTTGGCTTTTACGCGCAGGCGGATGAATGCCGCCGTGAAAATCCCAGACCTTGCCGGACTGGATCTGTTGAAATACACCCGGCATGTTACTACTCCACCATCTTTACAGGTATGGCCGCCAGGTCCCACTTCCAGCGCTCTGGTGTGGTGGCCAGCGGCACCATATCAATACAATCTACCGGACAAGGTTCAACACACAAGTCGCAACCGGTACACTCATCTATCAGTACGGTGTGCATTAATTTTGACGCGCCGACAATAGCATCAACCGGACAAGCCTGAATGCACTTGGTGCAACCGATACATTCGTCCTCGCGGATATAGGCTACCCGTTTTACGCTTTCAGTCTGCGCTTCGTTCAGTGGCGTTGCTTCAACACCCATTAAATCGGCCAGCTTACGGATAGTACTTTCACCACCGGGTGGGCATTTATTAATGTCGTCACCGTTGGCAATGGCTTCGGCATAAGGCCTGCAGCCGGGGTAGCCGCATTGGCCGCATTGCGTTTGCGGCAGTATATCGTCAATTTGTTCTACTAACGGGTCGCTTTCTACTTTGAAGCGGACAGCAGCAAAACCCAGTACCGCACCGAAAATCAGTGCAAGCACGCCAATAGCAATTAAGGCAGTGAGTAAGGTCATCAGGCTTTTACCAGTCCGGTAAAGCCCATAAAAGCCAGCGACATTAACCCGGCGGTGATCATCGCGATAGCGGCGCCTTTAAACGGCAGCGGTACATCAGCCGCGGCTAAACGTTCGCGCATGGCAGCAAACAAAATCAGTACCAGCGAAAACCCCGCTGCAGCCCCAAAACCATACACCACAGAGCTGACAAAGTTATGCCGGGCGTTAACGTTAAGCAAAGCCACACCCAATACAGCGCAGTTGGTGGTAATTAACGGCAGAAAAATACCCAGTAAACGGTATAGCGTCGGGCTGGTTTTATGTACCACCATTTCGGTGAATTGCACCACCACAGCGATGACCAGAATAAACGCCAGGGTGCGCAGATAAAGTAAGTCCAGCGGGGCCAGCAGATAATGATCGACCAGATAACTGCACAGCGAAGCCAGCGTCAGAACGAAAGTGGTCGCCAGTGACATACCGATCGCCGTTTCCAACTTGCCCGACACACCCATAAAGGGGCACAGGCCAAGAAACTTTACCAGCACAAAGTTATTCACCAGTACGGTACTGATTAACAACAGCAGAAATTCAGTCATCGTATCGCTCAGGGAAAAAGAAGGGCTATATTATGCAATTAAGCCGGATAGGACACAACCGGATAAAGTGTGGGGCTATAGCCGCCGCCGGCTGAAATACCGGCGGTTAACTATCGTTAAGATGGCAGCCTCGCTTAAATGGGCGCCGGTTTGCCGACGTAGTAGCCCTGATTACCGTCAATAAACAACGATTCCAGCATATGCTTTTCTTCCTGGGTTTCCACGCTTTCAGCAAATACACCAACGCCAATGCGGTGCGCCAGGTCAATCATTAAGCGCATAAAGTATTGGTTATTTTTATCTTCATTAATATGCCGCGTATAGCTGCCGTCCATTTTGACAAAATCCGGCTTTAAATCGCGGAAGAACTTAAAGGACGTAATACCGACACCGAATTTTTCCACCGTAATGCGTGCACCGGCACGATGTACCATATCAATAAAGCGTTTACTGGTTTTCAAATTTTGCTGCAGGCCAAACTCGGTGACTTCAAAAATTAATTTGGCTGCGATATGCGCATCTTTTAACAGCCGTCGTTCAAGCCAGATAATAAACTGATCGTCATGTACACAACGGGCTGACAGGTTAAGGCCAAAATACTGGTCCTGTAAGTTTTTGTTTTTTATTGTGGTTAGCGCAGTTTCGATAATCAACCTGTCCACAGCAACGATGCGGTCGAGTTTTTCGGCCATGGCTAAAAAAGATGCGGTAGGCAATATCTGGCCTTCCTGGGTTTTAAACCGTACCAGAATTTCAGAATAGGCTTTGGCAGAGCGGTTAGACGGCTGAATAAGCTGCACTAACAGGCTGATACGATGGTTAGTTAACACATCGTCTATCACATTACGCCAGTTCTGATTACCGTAGCTGCCGCTGGCCATTTCCAGCCCGGCCGATTCTTTTTGCAAATGCCAGGCATTTGGCTGTTTAGTTTGCGCCAGGCTGATAGAGGTATCTGCTACGGCCAGCAATTCACCAAGGGCTTTGCCGGACTCGTAAGTTACCAGGCCGGTGTAGGCAACGGAGTCGAGCTCTGAGGTTTTTTGGTATTCGTTAAAGCGGCTTTGCAGTTGCAGGGCAAAGTTCTCAGCTTCTTTTGGTGTAACGCGCGGCAGCAACAGACCGAAGTCTGAACTGTTTAAGCGGTAAATCCGGTAATCTTTATAGGTACCGGCCAGTTTTTTCAGAATGTCGGCAATCTCACGTATATAACTGTCGCCTTCCTGATAGCCGCGGGTTTGGTTCAAGGTTTGCAACTCGGTACAGCGGGTAATAGCAAAGACACCGAAGTCATTTTGTTCGTTCTGGCGGATATTTTCTTCATAGTGCTGTACAAAGCGATTACGGTTTGGCAAGTCAGTAACCGAATCTTTATAGGCTTCTTCGGCAATCTGATGGGCATTAGATGCCATCTCGTTGTACTGACTGCGGGTATAATTGGCCAGTTTTTGCAGCGCAGTATTAATGTCGGAAAACTCCGGCGGTATTTTTTGCCAGTCCGGCTCAGCTTTTTGCGGATCCGTAATAAAGCGGTCAATTAAGTCGTTTACTGCGGCGGTAGTGCGCCGGTAACTGCGGCTGATACTGCTTTTACTCAGTACTACCGGCAGCCAGCCAATAATAAACGGCAATAAAAATAATACCAGCAGCATCAACTGAAATTGCTGCAGGCGCTCAGTAAAATCCAGCTGATAACTCACCTGAATGTTCTGCTCCTGGTTGCGGATGATATACGGTTTAAACTCAGTGCCAAACCATTGCAGTAAGGTTGTCGCCAACGGGGCTTTATTACCGCTGAGGTTTTGCTCATGCAAGATGGTGTTATCCAGTTGACTGATCCGCAGGCTTTTTAATGCAAAGCTGCGATCAAGCTGCCGGCTTAAAATTTTGCCATCGCCGGTAATATGATGACTGATGATTTGTTCGATTGCCTTGTGGGCATTTTGTTGACTACTAATCAGTTGTTGCTGAGTATAAATAACCATTATTACCAACGCCACCATGGCAAGTATAAGGGCAGACAGCAATTGACTGATAAGCAAAGTTCGGAATATTCTCATAAGCAGTGACCACCAGATATAACCAGTTTCCTTGTCCTAACGCTTACTATAGTTTTAGGCTCGCGCAATAGAAAGCTAATTAAATCAAAAAAATACTGAGAAATATATATATTAGCGATGGGTAACAATAAAAACGCGTGCTATGGATGGCTCCCCAGACTGGACTCGAACCAGTGACCTACGGATTAACAGTCCGCCGCTCTAACCAACTGAGCTACTAGGGAATTGTGTAAAATGATGCTGTGTAATGCAGGATGGCTCCCCAGACTGGACTCGAACCAGTGACCTACGGATTAACAGTCCGCCGCTCTAACCAACTGAGCTACTAGGGAATTGTACTACAGATATAACATTGCTTAATGCCGTTGGCTCCCCAGACTGGACTCGAACCAGTGACCTACGGATTAACAGTCCGCCGCTCTAACCAACTGAGCTACTAGGGAACAGCATTCAACGGGGCGCAATACTAATGCCAGCTATACCCTCTGTCAACACTTTGCAGCAGGGATTTTCGCCTTGTTGAATCACTTGCATATTGTTTAAGCAAAGCGCGCTTTAGACCAGCAGTTTATGCTGAAAAAAGCAGCATCGCGTGCTGTTGTTTATCCGCACTGCGCAAAACCATAGTGTGCGGGCATTACACAGAGTTACCCACAGAAACTGTGGATAACTCTGTGAGTTTAATGCGTGTTACCTGGGGGAAGGCTTGATTCTGTTGACCTGGCACTAGGTCAAGCAACTTGCGATGAAAATATTTTTCTATATAAAACAATGGGATATATATTTGGTGGTGACATAAATTAAATGCAATTTCGCTTGAAACTGGCACAAATTAAGCACGGCGTAATTGTGAACTGTTTTAGCAGTAAATACCGCAGCATGGGCCGTATTAATCGCAATAATGCGCAATTGCACTAAAATAGCGTGGCCCGCGTCGGCGCTTTTCTCTACAATAGCGCCATGCTTTATTAAGCCTGTATTTATGACTACTTCAACCAAAGCTGCTTATTCACTGACAAAAGACGATATTCAATCCACCCTCGTCGCCATGACATTGCCGATGTTGGTAGGCATGATCACTTTAATGACCTTTAACCTGGTGGATACCTTTTTCATCAGTATGCTGGGTACGGCGCAATTAGCCGCCATCAGCTTTACCTTTCCGGTGTCGTTTGCGCTGATCAGTTTATCAATCGGCCTTAGTATCGGCACCTCAGCAGTGATTGCCAAAGCCCTCGGTGCCGGCCGTTTAACCGAAGCCCGCACCGACGGCCAGGTAGCCCTGGGCTTATCTGCTGTTATGGTTGCTGTGCTGGCATTGGCCGGTTATTACTTTACCGTGCCGCTGTTCAGTGCCATGGGCGCAGCCGGCGAGGTGTTACTGTATATTCGCCAGTATATGGATATCTGGTTTGCCGGCGCGGTATTGCTGGTGCTGCCGATGGTGGGCAACGCGGTGCTGCGTGCTGCCGGTGATACCAAAACGCCGTCGATTATTATGGCCTGTTCCGGGTTGGTTAATGCGGTGCTGGATCCGATACTGATTTTCGGTGTCGGGCCGGTGCCGGCATTTGGTATGCAGGGCGCGGCGATGGCAACCGTCATATCATGGTTGTTTGGCTCGACTCTGATCCTGGCGTTATTGATTAAACGTGACCTTATCAGTACCGGCTGGATCCCCCGACAACTATTGTTGGCTGTATGCCGCAAAATCCTGCGTATTGGTTTGCCCGCTGCCGGCGCAAATATGTTAACTCCGCTGGCCATGGCAGTGCTTACCGCCATTATGGCCAGCTACGGCGCTGAAGCAGTGGCTGCCTTTGGTGTTGGTGCCAGGTTAGAAAGCATTGCTTGCCTGGTGGTATTGGCACTGTCGATGACCTTACCGCCTTTTGTCAGTCAAAATTACGGTGCCGGTTTATTGCACCGCGTACAGCAGGCCTACCGCTTGTGCGGCCGTTTTGTCATGCTGTGGCAATTTGCCGTGTATCTGCTGTTGGCTGTGTTGGCGCAGCCATTGGCGGGCCTGTTCAGCAATGAACCCGAAGTGATACGGATTATTTGTTGGTTTATCTGGATAGTACCGCTGTCTTATGGATTACAGGGCATTATTATTTTAACCAATTCATCCTTTAATGCGCTGCATCAGCCCGGCAGTGCCTTATTGCTAAGCATAGTGCGCTTATTTGTGTTTTATGTGCCGCTGGCTTGGTTGGGCGGCGAGCTTTTCGGCGTTACCGGCTTATTTATCGGTTGTGTGCTGGGCAATATTTTTACCGCTGCTATCGCGTGGGGTTGGTTTAACCGTGCAGTACAGCGTTCACAGCAGGAGGCAGCAGTATGACAAGAGCATTCGAACTGGTATCACACTATCAGCCGGCCGGTGACCAACCGCAAGCCATTGCTAAGTTAGTTGAAGGGCTGGAAGCCGGCCTGGCGCATCAAACCCTGCTGGGTGTTACCGGCTCGGGCAAAACCTTTACCATGGCCAATGTGATAGCAAAAGTAGACCGGCCAACGCTCATTATGGCGCACAACAAAACACTGGCGGCGCAGCTGTACGGTGAGATGAAGGAGTTTTTTCCGCACAACTCGGTGGAATACTTTGTTTCTTATTATGATTATTACCAGCCCGAAGCTTATGTGCCCTCTACCGATACCTTTATAGAAAAAGATGCCTCTATTAACGAACATATCGAACAAATGCGGCTGTCGGCCACCAAGGCCCTGATGGAGCGGCGCGATGTGGTTATTATCGCTTCGGTCTCGGCGATTTACGGCCTGGGCGATCCCGAGTCCTATATGAAAATGCTGCTGCATTTAAAAGTGGGCGATATTGTCGACCAACGTTTTATTTTGCGCCGGCTGGCCGAGCTGCAATACAGCCGTAACGATATCGAGTTTCAACGCGCGACGTATCGGGTACGCGGTGATGTAATTGATATTTTCCCCGCCGAGTCTGACGACATTGCCGTGCGGGTAGAGCTGTTTGACGAAGAGATTGAACGCATCAGTATATTTGACCCGCTTACCGGCTCGGTGGAAAAAGTGGTAACGCGCTACACTGTATACCCGAAAACGCACTATGTTACGCCACGGGAAAAAATTCTCGCGGCAGTGGACAACATTAAAGTGGAACTGCAACACCGGCGCGACGAGCTGCTGGCGAACAATAAACTGGTAGAAGAGCAGCGCTTAAGTCAGCGCACCTTGTTTGATATTGAAATGATGGTAGAGCTGGGGTATTGCTCCGGCATTGAAAACTACTCGCGCTATTTATCCGGCCGTGCCAACGGTGAGCCCCCGCCAACCTTGCTGGACTATTTCCCGGCCGACGGCCTGATGTTTATTGATGAATCGCACGTTACCGTGTCGCAAATCGGTGCCATGTATAAAGGTGACCGCTCGCGCAAAGAAAATTTAGTGAATTACGGCTTCCGGCTGCCCTCGGCGCTGGATAACCGGCCGCTGAAGTTTGATGAATTTGAAGCCATAGCACCGCAGCGCATCTATGTGTCTGCTACGCCGGCGGCGTATGAGCTGGAGCAATCGGCCGGTGAAGTCATAGAGCAGGTGGTGCGCCCAACCGGGCTGGTAGACCCGGAGATAGAAATACGGCCGGTGGCAACCCAGGTGGATGATTTATTATCAGAAGCTTTTATTCGTGCCGAACGCAAAGAACGGGTATTGGTAACTACCTTAACCAAACGTATGGCAGAAGATTTAACCGACTACCTGAACGAGCACGGCGTTAAAGTGCGCTATTTGCATTCGGATATCGACACCGTAGAGCGGATGGAAATTATCCGCGATTTACGTTTGGGCGTATTTGATGTGCTGGTGGGCATTAACCTGCTGCGTGAAGGTTTGGATATTCCGGAAGTGTCACTGGTGGCGATTCTGGACGCGGATAAAGAGGGCTTTTTGCGCTCCGAGCGGTCATTAATTCAAACCATCGGTCGTGCTGCCCGTAACTTAACCGGTAGGGCAATACTGTATGCCGACCGCATTACCGGCTCTATGCAACGGGCGATGGATGAAACCGACAGGCGCCGTGCCAAGCAGCAGCAGTTTAATACCGAGCACGGTATTTCACCCACGGCGATTAAAAAGAAAATCGCCGATGTTATGGACCTGGGCCAAGATGCAGCCCCGGCCTTGCCGATGGTGGCGGAAAAAGTACGTTTGATTAAAGGTAAAACCCCATATCAGGTAGAGGCTGAAATTAAACAGTTAGAGCAAAAAATGCTGCAGCACGCCCGTGATCTCGAATTTGAGCAAGCGGCACAGCTGCGTGACAAAGTGCATCTGCTAAAGCAAGCACTGCTGGAAATTTAAAGCCGCGCACAGCCTGCACGCCACCGTGGTTTTGCGTTGTCGCGGTGGTGCCGGCATTTTTTGGTGCAGGATAAAAATACTTACTGTTAGTACGCTGATTTTAATGTTAAATAAGGCATTATGCTCAGCTTTGGCTAAGCTTTAACTGCCTTTATGTTCTCTTAACGTTTCAGGATGATAACTATGTTGCGTGTCCCGCCGATAACTCTGTCGTTGTTGTGTTCCTTGTTACTGTTGTCAGGCTGCTCCGGGCCGGAGTCTCAAACCGCTGAAACCTTAATACGACCGGTTAAACTGCATACTGTCGGCGCAGAGTCTGCAGCGGCTGTGCGACAGTTTCCGGCGGTGGTTGAGCCCACCGAGCGCGCCAATTTAACCTTCAGGGTTAGCGGTAAATTGGTACAGCTGATTGCCAGACCCGGCCAAATGGTGCAAAAAGGTGATTTGCTGGCACGGCTGGACGATACCGATTTTAAATTAAAGCTGGATCAGGCCCGTGCACGGTTTGAACTGGCGCAAACTCAATTTACCCGTGCCGAGCAACTGGTAGCGCAAAAGCTGGTGTCACAAGCCGTATTTGACGAGTCTAAAGCACAGTTACAGGTAGCGCAGGCCGATTTATCCACCGCTGAAACGGCACTGAGTTATACCCGGTTAGAAGCGCCGTTTGCCGGTAATATTTCGCGCTTACTGGTTGAAAACCATGAGAACGTTGCTGCGCAGCAGGCAATTATGGAGCTGCAGGTGCGCGATCAGGTCGATGTGGTGATCCAGGTGCCGGAAGATGTTATTTCCAACGTACGCAAAGACTTTGATTACCAGCCGGAGGTGGTGTTCGACTCGCACCCGCTGCAACGTTACCGCGCGCGCATTCGCGAATGGGATACCCGCGCCGATCCGGCCACCAACAGCTTTAAAGTGGTGTTTACTATGCCGACACCGGAAGAGTTTAACGTGTTGTCCGGCATGACTGCCAATGTGATTGCTGAAGTCAGTAAAATTAATGCCGCCTATGTTGACGCACTGTTTATTCCGGCCACGGCTATTTTTATGCCAAATGATACTGCGCTGGCGGCTCAGCAAAGCTATGTTTGGGTGTATAACGCCGATAGCGGTGTGGTAAGCAAACGCGCGGTAACGGTTAGCAGTTTAACCAGTGCCGGAGCCGCAGTAACCGCTGGCTTAACTGCCGGTGAGCAAGTGGTCAGCGCCGGTGTGCAGCAGTTACAGGAAGGACAGCAGGTCAGGCCCTGGGTGCGTGAGCGGGGGCTGTAAGCATGAATGTGGCCCGATATTTTATTCAGTACCGTACCTCTTCATGGTTGTTTGCCGCTATCTTATTGTTTGGCGGTATAGTGTCGTACTTCGGCCTTGGCCGGCTGGAAGATCCGCAGTTTACGCTCAAGCAGGCATTGATCATTACCCAGTATCCGGGCGCGTCACCCACTCAGGTTGAGGAAGAGGTGACGTATCCGCTGGAAAATGCCATTCAGCAATTGCCCTATGTTAATCATGTGACCTCGGTGTCCGGCGCCGGGTTATCGCAGCTGATGGTAGAGATGAAAGACACCTACCGCGCCAAAGAGCTAAAACAAATATGGGATGAGCTGCGCCACAAGGTTAACGATTTGCAGCCGCAGTTGCCGCCCGGTGTACAAACCCCGCAGGTAAAAGACGATTTCGGCGATGTTTACGGCATTTTGTATGCGTTGACCGGTGCAGGTTACAGCGATGATGAACTGCGTGATTATGTCGATTTTTTACGCCGCGAATTAGTGTTGGTTAACGGCGTGGGCAAGGTAGCGGTAGGCGGGGTGCAACAGGAGCAGGTGATTGTTGAAATTTCCAGGCCGCGTTTAACTGCGCTGGGTATTGCGCCGCAAACCATTGCCTCGCTGTTGCAAAGCCAGAATATGGTCGCCAATGCCGGCTCGATTAAAGTTGGCCCGGACCGGCTGCGTATTTATCCTACCGGCGAATTTCAATCGGTGTCAGAGCTGGAGAGCCTGATAATCTCCAGTCCGGACTCGAAAGAACTAATTTATCTTGGCGATGTGGCACGGGTGTATCGGGAAAACGCCGAGGTGCCCACTCAACTGCTGCGCTTTAACGGCGAAAATGCTTTAACACTGGGCGTATCCTTTACCGGCGGTGTTAACGTGGTTGAAGCCGGCGAACTGGTGCAACAGCGCCTTACTGAGCTTGAGTACAACAAGCCGGTGGGTATAGAGCTGCACACTATTTATAACCAGCCGGATGAAGTGGCTAATTCGGTCAGTGGTTTTATTATTAACCTGGCCGAAGCCGTTGCCATTGTTATCGTGGTGTTGTTGCTGTTTATGGGGCTGCGCAGCGGTATTTTAATCGGCCTTATTTTGCTGCTTACGGTACTGGGTACCTTTATCTTTATGCAGCAAATGCAAATTGAATTACAGCGCGTCTCGCTGGGCGCGTTAATCATTGCGCTGGGTATGCTGGTCGATAACGCCATTGTAATTACCGAGGGTATTTTAATCGGTATGCAGCGCCGGCTTAAGCTGGCCGATGCTGCGGCGTTAATTGTTAAGCAAACGCAGTGGCCGTTGCTGGGCGCTACTGTTATTGCCATTGCTGCCTTTGCGCCGATTGGTCTGTCAAGCGATGCCACAGGCGAGTTTGCCGGTAGTCTGTTTTGGGTGCTGTTGGTGTCTCTGCTGCTCAGTTGGGTTACCGCCATTACGTTAACGCCGTTTTTTGCCAGCATGTTATTTAAAGACCAGTTACAGCAAGACACTGAGCCACAAGCGCTGTATCAGGGCGTGGTGTTTAATGTCTACCGTACCATGTTAAATGCAGCCTTACGTTATCGTGTGCTGACCTACAGCGTTACGCTGCTGCTGTTAGTCGCCGCGGTGCTGGGATTTTCTAAGGTAAAGCAGGTATTTTTTCCGCCGTCGAATACGCCGATTTTTTTGGTGGATTTATGGCAGCCGCAAGGCACGGATATCCGCCAAAGTGCGGCGGACGCTGTAACGCTGATGAATTATTTGTCGTCACTGGAAGGTATCAGCCATGTTACCGCCACCAGCGGGCGCGGGGCCGAGCGCTTTATGCTGACCTATCAACCGGAAAAAAGCTTTGCGGCCTACAGCCAGCTTATAGTGCGGGCAGAGCAGCGCGAGCAATTACCGGCATTGATGCAGCAAACCCGCGAGTATATAACGGCGCAGTTACCGCGTTTGCAGTATAAGTTGCTACGTTTGGAAGTAGGGCCCTCAACACCGGCAAAAATTGAAGCGCGTTTTAGCGGCGCTGACCCGGATGTGTTACGCAGCCTGGCAGAGCAAGCGAAAACCATCTTATTAGCCGATGGCCGGGCGGTCAGTGTGCGTGATAATTGGCGCGAGCGCACTAAAGTGATCCGGCCGCTGTTTAATGAGGCCATGGCGCGCCGTGCCGGCATCAGCAAGCAAGATATCGACGATGTGCTGTTAACAGCGATGTCGGGCCGTACCGTAGGCATTTATCGTGACGGTACCCACTTGTTACCGATAGTGGCACGCTCACCGCTGGCTGAACGTGACAACCCCGATGCCTTGTACGATTTACAGGTCTACAGCAACAAGCTGCAGCGCTATGTGCCGATAACTCAGGTGGTTACCGGCTTTGAACTGGTATGGGAAGATGCACAAATTCAGCGCCGTGACCGCAAAAGAACCATTACAGTGATGGCAGATCACGATAATTTATCGGATGATACCGCCTCAGCACTGCTGGCCCGGGTAAAAACTGATATTGAAGCTATAGCATTGCCAACCGGTTATTTCCTCAGTTGGGGCGGTGAATATGAAGCGCAGCAAAAAGCGCAGAAGGCGCTGTTCAGCTCATTGCCGCTGGGCTACTTAATGATGTTTATCGTCACGGTGCTGCTGTTTAACTCGATGCGCAGTGCTCTGGTTATTTGGGCTTGTGTGCCGCTGGCTATTATCGGCGTGAGTTTTGGTTTACTGCTGTTGGGCGCGCCGTTTGGTTTTATTGCTTTGCTCGGCTTTTTAAGTTTGTCCGGCATGTTGATTAAAAACTGTATTGTGCTGGTAGAGCAAATCAAGTTAGAGCTGGAAGAGGGCAAGGCCGCCTTTAATGCTGTGTTCGACAGTGCGGTTAGCCGTGTACGGCCGGTGTCGATGGCAGCGATCACCACGATATTGGGCATGATCCCGCTACTTGGCGATGAGTTCTTTGCCAGCTTAGCGGTGGTGATTATGTTTGGTTTGGGTTTTGCTACGGTACTTACTCTGCTGTTTTTGCCGGTGCTGTATTGCAGTGTATTTAATATTAAAACAACTCAGGGATCATTATGAGTAAGCTTTCGCCATTATTGCTAAGCGCCGCTATTTTTCTACCGGCGATGTCGCAGGCTGCAGCCGACTGGTTGCCGCCGTTACCGGCGTGGCAGGGCAGCAGTGAGGCGCTGATTAGAAGCAAGGGTCAGCCCTGGGTAACGCCGGCTGAACTGACAGGGCTTACCGACAGCCCCGATTATGCCGCCACGTTGAAATACCTTAGCGCACTGGTGGATAGCTCAGATTTGCTAATGCTGGAGCAATTTGGCGTCAGTGCACAGGGCCGGCCGTTGTATGTCGTGAAAGCCAGCAGGGCACTGCATAAAATTGCGCAAAACCCACAACGTCCGTTACTGTTGGTGCAGGCTGGTATTCACAGCGGTGAAATTGACGGTAAAGATGCCGGCTTAATGTTGCTGCGCGATATTGCTCAGGGCGATAAAGCGCATTTACTGGCCAATGCCGATTTACTGTTTATTCCGGTGCTGTCGCCCGACGGCCATGAACGCCGTTCGCAGCATAACCGGATGAACCAGCGCGGGCCGCTGCACCAGGGCTGGCGTGCTACCGCGCAAAATCTGAATTTAAACCGCGATTACGCCAAAGCTGACGCGCCGGAAATGCAGGCACTGCTGACGCTGATTAACCGCTACCAGCCGGATTTGTATATCGATGTCCATGTTACCGACGGCGAAGATTATCAGTACGACATTACCTATGGTTTTAATGAGCCGTTTGCTGCTGTCAGTGCCAATGGCGCCAGCTGGCTGGCAAAGTTATATCGCCCGGCGGTCAACGCAGCGTTAACAAAAGCCGGCCATATTGCCGGCCCCCTGGTGTTTGGCGTCGACAGTAAAGACTTCAGCAAAGGCATCAGCGGCTGGACTGCCAGCCCGCGTTTTTCCAATGGCTATGGTGATGTGCGCCATTTACCTACAGTGCTGGTAGAAAACCACAGTTTAAAACCCTACCGCCAGCGCGTGTTGGGTACCTATGTGCTGCTGGAGCAAAGCTTAACGCTGTTAAATGAGCAGGGCAAAGCACTGATTTTAGCCCGCCAGGCCGATTTACAAGCCAGGCCCAAACGCATGCCGCTTAGCTTTAAAGCCGCTGAGCAGGCCGATAGTATCGATTTTAAAGGCATGAGTTACGAGCTGCGCCAATCGGCCATCAGTGGCGACACTTATGTTGCCTGGACCGGCAAGCCGCAGCTGTATCCGCAGTTGCCGGTGTATTGGGATAAGGTGGTTGATAAAGAGGTTGCCATACCGCAAGCCTACTGGCTGCCGCCGGAGCAACACAGCGTAATACAGCGGCTTAAAATACACGGCATTGAGCTCAGCGTGTTGGAAAAGCCGCAAACAGTCAGTGCGCAGCAGCTTAGCCTAACCGCCTATAAGTTTGCCGAAAAGCCGTTTGAAAGCCGCTTTATGCTGACAGAGGCGGTGTTTAGCCGCGCCACCGTTAACCGTAATTTGACTGCCGGTTGGGTGAAGGTCAGTACTGATCAGCCGTTGGGGCGTTTAGCCGTGGCGTTGCTGGAGCCAACAGCACCGGATTCATTCTTCAGCTGGGGCTTTTTCCCCGGCATGTTTGAGCGCACCGAATACTTCGAGCCCTATGCCATAGAGCCGTTAATTGCACAAATGCTGGCACAGCAACCGGAGCTGCAACAGCAATTTGACGAGGCCTTAGCACAGGACGAAGCGCTGCGGGCTAACCCGCGTGAGCGTTATAACTGGTTTTACCGCAAAATGCCGTTTTACGACCAACAATACCTGAAGTATCCGGTATTAATTGAACCCTGATATCTGCCAAAGCGGCTTACTACTTGCTTTAACAGTAACAGGCAACAACGATCATTACCTTGAGTGAGGCACCTATGACATTACAAAAAACCTTTATTGTCTGGCTTACCGGCTTAGTTGTTGTCATCGCTATTGTGGTTATAGCGCTGATCTCCGGCCGTGAGACAGATAAAATAACGCTGCAGCTGGAGCAAGAGCGCACGCAGTTGGGGCGCGAGATCATGGCCTTGCTTACGCTGACCGATAACCTGATGTTGTCGCAGGTAAAAAGCAGCATGCGCTTGCTGAATCAACGGATCAGTGAAAGCGGTGACGTCAGCGTAGGGCCGCCGGTAGATGTGGCAGGGCGCAGAGTAAACGATTTACTGTTGAATAATACCGGTCAGGCTAACCGCTTTGACTTAGTAGACTCACTCACCGCGATTATGGGCGGTACAGCCACCTTGTTCAGCCGCGACAATGAGGATTTTGTGCGAATTTCTACCAATGTGATTACCAACGACAAAAGGGCTATCGGCACGGTGTTAGCGCCAACGGGTTTGGCTATTGCCGCCATTCGGCGTGGTGAGGCATTTTATGGTGTGGTAGATATTTTAGGTAACCCCTTTGTCACCGGGTATGAACCGATAAAAGATAGCAGCAACAAGGTTGTCGGTATCAGCTATGTGGGCTATCGCGCTGATTTAGAAGCGTTAAACCGTCTGGTAATGCAAAGCCGTATATTGTCGCAAGGTTTTGTTGCCGTAGAAGATCGCAGCGGTAAAGTGCGGGTTAATTCTGACAACATTCCCGCTGAGACAGTGCAGCAAATTTTGGCCGGGAAAAACGAGGGCTGGCAACAACAGACACTGGAGTTTGCGCCCTGGGGTTACAAAGTGCATCTGGTATATTCTGACCCGGAAAGAAGCAGCCTGGTGTGGCAAACTCTGGGGCCTATTATTGCGCTGGTAGTGTTATTTGGCATTTTACTGATTGCGTTAGTGTTTTTTTTGACGAAAAAAGTGGTGATCCAACCGTTGAACAAGGTTAATGCCTCTTTAGCGAATATTGTTGAAGGCGAGGGCGATTTAACCGCCCGGCTGAATTTTGCCCGTAAAGATGAGATCGGCATTATGGCTGCCGGTTTCGATGCCCTGTTAAGCCGTGTGCGGCAAACCATAGTAGATGTACAACAAGTGTCAAAAGGCTTGAAACAATCGGCGGACACTATGGATCAGGCTGCTAAGCAGGTGCTGCAAAAAATTACCCGGCAAACGCGGGAAACAACAGAGATTGCTCACGCCATTGAAGAGATGACCTCAACGGCGCATGCGGTAGCACAGGGCGCTTTAAACGCGGAAACTGCGGCGCAGGAAGTCGCTACGCTGGCACAGCAGGTTATGCAGGTGGTTGAAAACACTGTAACGAATTCACAACAGCAAATGCAGGCGGTGGATCAGTCGGAGCATGCTATCGGTTCGTTAACTAAAGCCAGCGTTGATATTGCCAAAGTACTGGAAGTGATCAGCAGTATTGCTGAGCAAACCAATTTGCTGGCGCTAAATGCGGCCATTGAAGCTGCCAGGGCCGGTGAGCAGGGCCGTGGCTTTAGTGTGGTAGCCGATGAAGTGCGCTCGTTGGCCAGCCGCACCCAGGCGTCGACCGGTGAGATAAAGCATATGATCTCCGGGTTGGAAACCGGGGTGTTGTCGGTGGCAGAGATTAACAACCGTTATAAATCAACCGTACTGGATAACGTCAAGTTTGCTGAAGCGGCGCGCAAGGCTTTGCACGCGGTGCAAGCTGCCGTAGAGCAAATTAAGAGCCAGAATGCCGGCATTGCCAGCGCAGCCGAGCAACAAAGTACAGTGGCTGAAAACATTAACCAAAAAACCCGTCAAATTAGTCAGTTAGCAGAAGACAGTGCACAGCAGTCTGAAGTGACGCAGCAAACCAGCAGTGGTTTAATGCGCCAGTGCGAAACTCTGGTGACTATTTTGTCCGGTTACAAGGTATAACATCAACGGCGACACGCAATTGGTGCTCGCCGCTACCTTGCAGTACGCCTTTTAGTGGTACCACATCGGCATAATCACGGCCCCATGCTAAGGTCAGGTGCTGCTCGTCGGCCAGCACGTTATTGGTAGGGTCAAAATCAATCCAGCCGAGTGCAGGGTCAAATACCGCAAACCAGGCATGCGATGCATCTGCGCCGACTAAACGCGGTTGGCCTTCAGGTGGCCGCGTTTGCAGATAGCCGCTGATATAACGTGCCGGCACGCCGACCGAACGCAGACAACTGATGGCAAGTTGGGCAAAGTCCTGACATACGCCTCTTTTATGCTGTAATACTTCGCTAATCGGCGTAATGACAGTGCTGAATTCAGGGTCATACTGAAATTCTTTAAAAATCAGCTGATTAAGCGCTTGCGCCAGTTGCAGTACATTTTTCTCCGCTTGCAGCAGCGGTAAGATCAGAGCTTTAGCTTCAGGCTGCAGTGGGATCATCCGGCTGGCATTAAGACACAGCCTGGCCGCTAATGCTGCGCTGCTGCTATCGGTTGCCAGGTAATGTGTCAGTTCGCTGATATCTGCGCCGTCGCGTATTTTCAATACATTATGTCGCGCCTGCACCTGCACTACACTGCGGGCTGTTACACTAAGTTGTTGGTGTGGTGGTTGCAGATGAATAAAATGTTGAATATTGCCAAAACTATCGATGTGCTGTTGCAGTTCAGACGGTGCAGGGCTAACGCTAAGGTCAAACTGCTCTACCTGCTGATACGGCAGGTTGCGCGGTGTTAGCCAGGCCAGGTTGTAGCTGTTAGCTACCGTGTGGGTATAACGGTACTCGGTGCAGTGGCTAAGCTGGTATTTCATCGTATACAGACCCTGTTAGAAACTCTGCCATTGGCTGCTTAAATCAGCATGATTAAAGTAGGACTGTGTAATGCTGTCAGACAGCTGACGCAACAGTTGTTGCAGCTGATGTAGCAGTAAACTCAGATCCGGCTTTGCGTGTTGCTGTGAGTCAAACAGTTGTTGTGGATCTAATTGGTGTAACAACGCTACCAATTCCATAGCCAGCCGTTGCTCGCGGCCGGGTTTTAACCCTACACCAGCCTGCAGTGCCGGAAGTTTTTCGGTTTGTCGCAGCAGGCTGGCACACTGATAACCTACTGAACGCGGCGTGCTGTCGTCCAACAATAACAAATCAATAATAGCCGGAGCATACAGCTCAGCCTGATAGCGCCGGCGGTAGGTGAGTAATGTATCCGCCAGGCGTAGCAGGGCCTCAAGCAAAGCATCACCCGGTGGCGTATGGGTAAACACAGCTTGTAGCAGGCTGCAGGTTTGCAGTGCCCGTTCCAGGTGCTGGCCCAGATCCATAAAACGCAATGTTTGGGTGCGGCTCATGGTTTCATTGTTCAGGCCGTAAATGGCTGTTTGCAGCAGCACTACCTCGTCCAGTGTACGTTGCAGGGTTGCCATTTGCGGCTGAGCAGAGAGGGCCGGCCACTGATAAACGGCCGTTTGCAGTTTATCCAGTACATACCAGGTATCTTCACTAAAATATTCGCGTACCGACTGGGCATTAAACAACAGGTTTTGCAACACGGCCGCTACGCCGTGCGGATTGGCGGTATTAAATAAGCTTTCCAGTGTTACTTGTGCTGTCGTTATCCCCGCCGGTGCAGTGCTATCGCCACTGCCGTTAGCTTGCAGGCAAAAATGCAGTAAACAGGCGGCGTCCTGTTGTGTTGCGGGCTCACTGCTGCTGAGTAAGGTGAGCGCCGCGCGCAGGGCCCGGCATATCAGGTTCAACCGTTCGTTGTAGCGGCCTAACCAGAATAAATGGTCGGCTACGCGACTGGGCAATAAACCGGAGTGGCGTGACAGCGTAACTTGCTGCTTTGCACTTTGCAACAAACTTACAGCGTGAGCTTTGTCTGCCAGTACCCAAACATCTTTTGCTTTGAAACCCTGATTAAAACCAGCACTGTCAGTCAATTGCAGGGCGTTGCCGTTTGCACTGACACGGCCCAGGGCGCCCGGCATAACGTGCACTTCAATGCCGGTTTCAGCTTGGTTTTCAAGCAAGCTGAACAGACGCAATACCCCCGCTTGTTGTGGCAGCTGCGCATCGGCGGGCGAGCTGTCTGCTAAGCTATTTACCGGCAAAGTGCTCAGTGGCAATAACTGTCTGGCAATGTACGCCGCCGGTTGCAGCAGCAGCTGTTGCCACAACGCTGCGCGCTCTGCGACGTTAAGCTGTGGCAGTAACCATTGTTTGCCGCTGAGTAAATGTTGCAGGCAGTACTGCTGTTGATTGGCTTGCAACTGCGCCAGGTCTTGCTTATCACCACACCACAACGCCGCAACAGTGGGTAACAGTAATGGCTGCTGCAACAAAAACTCGCAACATGGCGCTAAAAACGGCAACAGAGCACCGGAGTCAAGCAGTGCGGTACCCGGTGGGTTAACACAGAGCAGTTGTTGTTGGCGGATACTTTGTAATAGCCCGGCACTGCCACTGCCGGCGGCATCCAGCTCCAGCGGATCACAACTGCTGTCCGGCAGATAGCGCAGCAGGCTTTGCAACGGCTGCAGGCCGCTTAAGGTTTTTAACCACAGTTGGCCGTCTTTAAACATCAGATCTGCACCGTGTACCAGGGCAATGTCGAGGTAGTTGGCCAGAAAAGCGTGCTCAAAATAGGCTGCATCGCGTTTATGGTGCGTTAAGATGCCGGCGGTTTTTTGTCTGTTATCGCCATGGTAGCCTTGCTGCAGTAACTGTTGTAAACGGCGGAAAAAGCCGGCTAACTGGCTTTTTTTAATGCCTGCGTTTAACTCGCCGGTGGTGTTGTTAAATGCCAGCCGGTGCTCCAGTACATAGCCCAAACCGGCTGGTAAGCGGCTGTTATCGCCCCAGGCGCAGAAGTTACCGGCGCTGTTGCGGCCGATATCGGTGGCCAACATGGGCAGCCAAGGCTGTTTGCCGGTTAAGTTAACGCAGGGTAACAGATAATCTTTGTTTAAAAAGATCACATCCGGCGGAATAATAGCGTGTTGTAACAACTGCTGCGGGCCGTAAAGGTCATGTAAAATGGCGTTTAACAACTGGTGCCGCTGGCTCAGGCCGCTTTCCAGTTGCAGCCATTGTGGCTCGCTGATAAGCCAGGGCATTAAATCCAGCTGACGTTGCGGCTGTTGGCCCGGCGAAAACGCGGTACCATTTTCACGCAGCTGATGTTGCAACTCATCCTGCAGTTGCTGCAGCCTGGCAGGGCTTTGTTGTTGCCACCAGTGCTGCAGATGCTGCCACGGCTCCAGCTGTTGCCAGTGTTGCTGTTCAGTTAAACTGTGCGGCGTAACGCTCACTGACATACGGCTCCTGTTAAATCAGTTCAGGCAGAAAGTTGTTGCTGCTGCGCAGCAGCGGGCTCAGTTATCACCTGATGTAACTGCATAATACCGGCCTGGATCTGGTCTATCAGGCTATGCAGCTGTTCGGTTGACAGCTCGCTTAGTGGCGCGGCTTTAAGCAGAGCCTGCAACTGATGCACTTGCTGCAAAATGCTGATGCTGTGCGGTAAGCCTTTGGCTGAAGCGGCAACACGGTTAAAACAATAGGCGATAGAGCGGGGGAAATCCGCAAAAGTCAGCAGATAGTCGATAGCATCAACATCACTGCTTTGATGCGCCAGATAATAATGATATGACTCTATGCCACCCAATGCATTAAGGATAGAGGTCCAGCGAAATTTAGGCCGTTTAATTTGTGTTGGTTGTAATTGTTGCAGCACCATCACATCCATAATGCGGGTGGTCATATCGGCACGCTCTACGTGGCGGCCCATATTAAACAAATCAAAGGCGTCGCTGCGAAGCATTACACCGTCTAACACACCTACCACCATTTGACAGCGCCGGCTTACTTCTGTCATCAGATTATAGCGCTGTTGGCGCCCGCCGGGCTGTTGGCAATGTTGTTGAATAAAACTATCCAGCATATTTAACTCTTCCCACATATCACGCGGGATCAACTGGCGTACAGAGCGGGCGTTGTATTTCAGTTGGCTGCAGGTATGGCGGATAGACACGCTGCTGGCGTTGTTGCTGATTAAATGCGCCATTACCGCATATTCAATGCTGGCTTGTTCCGGCGTGGCATCAGGCGGCAGCTGATAGTCGGCCAGGGTGCTGCTGCTGTCCAGCCCCATTACATCCAGCAGTATCGGCCAACTGAAGCGGGTGTCTTTGTGGCTGTCTATCAGCAGGTGGCTGGTGGCGTTTACCAGCCTTGCGGTATCGTCCAGCCGCTCCAGGTAGCGACCGAGCCAGAAAATATTATCGACAGATTTCAGCAGCATAAGTTATACCTCATCGTTGATGATCCAGGTGTCTTTACTGCCACCGCCCTGGGATGAATTTACCACCAGCGAGCCGCGAGTCAGCGCTACCCGGCTTAAACCGCCGGTGGTGCAGTACAGCTCTTTGCCCTGCAAAATAAAGGGGCGTAAATCGAGGTGACGTGGCTCCAGCGCACCGTCGCACAGTGTCGGTGCGGTAGATAAGTTAAGCGTAGGCTGGGCTATAAAATTGCGTGGGTTAGCCTTTATGGCGGCCGCCATCTGTTGCTGTTCGGCTAATGTTGAGCGCGGGCCGATTAAAATGCCGTAGCCGCCGGACTCGTTGGCCGGTTTTACCACCAGTTTATCCAGGTTGGCTAACACATAACTGCGCTGCTTCGGCTCCAGACACAGGTAGGTTTCTACATTGTCTATCAGTGGTTGCTCGCCTAAGTAATATTGAATAATTTGTGGTACATAGGCATAAATAACTTTGTCATCGGCCACCCCGGATCCCGGCGCATTGGCAATAGCCACATTGCCTTTAGCCCACGCCTTAATCAGGCCAGGTACACCCAGCACCGAGTCGGGACGGAACGTCTGTGGGTCAAGAAACACATCGTCAATACGGCGGTAGATAACGTCAACCCGTTGCTTACCATGCAGCTTTTTCAAATAAACAATGTCATCTTCGACAAATAAATCGGTGTTTTCGGCCAGCTCTATGCCGGTTTGCTGCGCCAGAAAGCTGTGTTCAAAATAGGCCGAGTTATAGATGCCGGGGGTTAGCAGCACTATACAGGGTACATCGCTGCTGCGCGGTGCCAGTGATGCCAGCATGCGCCACAGCTGGTGTGTGTAATCGTCTACCGGATATATGGTTGAGTCGGCAAACAGCTCGGGGAACACCCGTTTCATTACGGTACGGTTTTCCAGCATGTAAGACACCCCTGACGGTACGCGCAGGTTATCTTCCAATACCAGAAAACGACCTGTCCCGTCACGAACCAAATCAGTGCCGCAAATGTTGGCCCAGACGCCATAACGGGGCGAAATGCCCTGGCATGGTGCAAGATAATTTTTCGATTGCAACACCAGCTCAGCCGGTACTATGCCGTCTTTAAGGATCTGTTGGCCGTTATATAAGTCATCAATAAACAGATTAAGTGCGGTTAAACGTTGCTTTAAACCGGCGCTGGTACGCTGCCATTCGGAGCCGGGAATAGTGCGCGGCATCACATCTAACGGCCAGGCGCGGTCGATATTGCTGCCATCGCTGTACAGCGTAAAGCACACTCCCATATCGCTAATAGTTTGATTTAACTGAATTTGCCTTTGGCAAAGTTCAGTAGCACCATGTTTATCAATAAAGCGCGCAATGGCAGCGGCCGGCGGGCGCACGCTGCCATCGTCATGAACCAATTCATCAAAGCAGTTGGCGGTTAGCGGATATCCGCCACGGGTAAAACTTTTTACACTCATCGGCAACTCCTTGTACTGCACCCTAAACTCAGCACGGCTGATACAACAAATACAGCAAGGGGTATGCCACAGTATAAATAACAGACAGAAAAAAGCCCCGCAGGTTAACCGGCGGGGCTTTTTTTAAAGCGTTACTGCTTAGTTTTTAGCAGCGGCAGCTTTCTTTTCTTTTTCTTTGGCGATAACAGTTTCTGCTACGTTAGCCGGGCACGGTGAGTAGTGCGAGAACTCCATAGAGAACTGACCACGGCCTGACGTCATAGTACGCAGAGTACTGATGTAACCGAACATTTCTGACAGTGGTACGTCAGCTTTGATACGTACGCCGGTAACACCTGCTTCCTGGCCAGAGATCATGCCGCGACGACGGTTTAAGTCACCGATAACATCACCTACGTGATCTTCCGGGGTAAACACGTCAACTTTCATGATTGGCTCAAGCATTTGCGCGCCGGCCTTAGGCATAGATTGACGGAAAGCGCCTTTAGCGGCGATTTCAAACGCGATAGCTGATGAGTCAACAGCGTGGAAACCACCGTCGAATACTTCAACTTCTACGTCTAATACCGGGAAGCCAGCCAGGGTACCGGTTGACATCATAGACTCAAAGCCTTTCTCGATAGCAGGCATAAATTCTTTTGGTACGCTACCACCAACAACGGTAGAGATGAATTTAAAGCCTGAGTTTTGCTCACCCGGACGGATGCGGTAATCGATTTTACCGTACTGGCCAGAACCACCTGATTGCTTCTTGTGGGTGTAGCTGTCTTCGATTTCACGGGTAATAGTTTCGCGGTAAGCAACCTGTGGCTGGCCTACAACTAACTCAACGCCGTAAGTACGTTTTAAGATGTCAACTTTGATATCTAAGTGTAATTCACCCATACCTTTAAGGATGGTTTCACCTGAGTCAACGTCAGTTTCAACACGGAAGGTTGGATCTTCAGCAACCATCTTACCGATAGCGATACCCATCTTCTCTACTGAGCCTTTATCTTTTGGCGTAACAGAGATAGAAATTACCGGCTCCGGGAATACCATTGGCTCAAGCGTACAAGGGTGCTTAGGATCACACAAAGTGTGGCCGGTCTGGGTGTTGTTCTTCATACCTACCAGCGCAATGATGTCACCCGCCTGAGCAGTAGTCAGGTCGGTACGGTCATTCGCCTGCATTTCAACCATACGGCCGATACGCTCGGTTTTGCCGGTGAAAGAGTTCAGGATGGTATCACCCTTGTTCAGTACACCAGAGTAAATACGGATAAAGGTCAGGGCGCCGAAACGGTCATCCATGATTTTGAATGCTAAAGCGCGGAACGGCTCGTCAGCAGACACGATAGCGTGTTGGCCGGTTTCGTTACCTTCTTCGTCAGTCAGTGGCTGAGGAATAACTTCAGTCGGGCTTGGCAGATAATCAACAACCGCATCTAACAGTAATTGCATACCTTTGTTTTTAAAGGCTGAACCACAGTAAGTCGGGAAGAATGCCAGGTCGCGACAGCCTTTACGGATACAACGCTTAATGTCTTCCAAAGATGGCTCTTCGCCTTCCATGTATGCCATTAACAGATCGTCGTCTTGCTCTACAGCAGTTTCGATCAGTTGTTGACGGTACATTTCAACGTCGTCAGCCATGTCGGCAGGAATATCAGTAATAGTGTAGTTTTCCGGTAAACCGGTGTTATCCCACACGTAAGCTTTTTGCGTTAACAGGTCAACCACACCGGTAAAGGTATCTTCACGGCCGATTGGTAACACCATGATCAGTGGGTTTGCGCCCAGAACTTTCTTAACCTGTTCAGTAACACGGATAAAGTCAGCACCGATACGGTCCAGCTTGTTAACGAAGATCAGACGTGATACTTCAGCATCGTTAGCATAGCGCCAGTTAGTTTCTGATTGTGGCTCAACACCGCCTGAACCACAGAATACACCAACACCACCGTCTAATACTTTTAATGAACGGTATACTTCAACAGTGAAGTCAACGTGGCCCGGGGTATCGATAACGTTGAAACGGTAGCCTTTCCAGAAACAGCTAACAGCTGCTGACTGGATAGTAATACCGCGCTCGGCTTCTTGTTCCATGAAGTCGGTAGTAGATTCACCTTCGTGAACTTCACCTAACTTATGGATCTTACCGGTCAGTTTCAGGATACGCTCGGTAGTAGTGGTTTTGCCGGCATCAACGTGGGCGAAGATACCAATGTTTCTGTATAAGGATAAATCTGCTGACATAGTAATCTCAATAAGCTAGGGTTTGAAAATAGTGCGGTAATATACAGGATTTCAAAACGTTTTGCAGGAAAAAAAATGTTGTCGGCGGCTAATTTTTTATCCATGCTGTCAAAGCATAGTTACAATCGCCGCGAAGCACTTTATTTGCCGCGCTTTCAGGCGTGGATTAAGGCTGTAGTGCATGTTATCAGTTGCTTAATCTCAGCTGAGTAAGACCGGTTGCTGAAAACAGCAGGCACCTGTTTTGTACCTTTATACACATTTTCTCAGGTAGATTAACGATGAACATTATTCCCGGCCGGCTCGACTCGCCTGCGGTCAGGCAGTTATTGCAGGGGCATTTAGACGATATGTATGCCACCTCTCCACCAGAGAGTGTGCATGCGTTGGATATCAGTAAGTTGCAAGCCGCCGACATCCGCTTTTGGGGCGCCTGGCAGGGCGATGTGTTGCTGGGCTGTGTGGCATTAAAACAACACAATGCGCAGATGGCGGAGATTAAGTCTATGCGCACCGCACCCGAAGCACGCGGGCAGGGTATAGGCCGCGCCTTATTACAGTTTTTGCTGGCTGAGGCGCAGCAAAGCGGGGTTAAGCAACTGTATCTGGAAACCGGCTCAATGGAGTTTTTCCTGCCGGCCCGCACCTTGTACCAAAGCGCCGGCTTTAATTACTGCGGCCCTTTTGCCGATTACCCGGAAGACCCGAACAGTATGTTTATGTGTAAAACGCTGGAGTAAGTCACGGCACGCTATGGCAAATGATATGGCTAACAATATGAATAACAAACAAACGGTATTGCCGGTACAACGCCAGTTGGATGCTTACAACGCTAAAGATCTCGCTGCCTTTATTAGCTGCTACCACAGCGATATTGCCATTTATCGCATGCCGGCAACGGAACCTTCCTTAAAAGGTCGCGCTGCACTGGAAGCGTTTTATAAAACCGAACGTTTTACCATAGCCGCGCTGCGTGCCGAAGTGCTGCAGCGGATGGTGGTGGGTAATAAGGTTATCGACCATGAAAAAGTATACGGCATTGCCGAGCAGCCGTATGAGGTAGTAGTGGTGTATGAAGTACAAGACGGCTTAATAGTAAATGCTTGGTTTTATCCGGTTGGGTGAATGGCGGTTAAAACGGTGTCGATGTGTCAGGAACTGTTTTGATGCGATATCTCAAAGACAGCCTGAATTTGCATATCCAGTTATTTGTCTGCTAAGTCAAAACAACTTGTACCTGTAAGTCATTGTAACTTAGCAATAATCGGGCTAACGTTGACGGCATTAGATTTAGCCGATCAATAGGCGTTGAGTAAAGTAGTAATAGGAGCAACTGATGCAATCAGGGGTGGCAATAACATTAAAGTACAATCACGATTACATCGAAGATTCAGTAATTGTTTTTAGTTGTAATCGATGTTCCATCTATTTACGTGCTGACATGAAGCAATTTCCCTGAGGGATCCCCTCGAATTTGACCATAGTATCAGCTCTTTTCCAGTTTGATTACTGACCAGTCAGACTCTGCTGCCCAGAGCATGATTTGTTGCCTCGCAGCTTGTATCTCTTCTGCAGTCAAACC
>Ga0208645_1000503_pt1 | contig 41301 bp, 64 predicted proteins | sample VirMetDEL_Sep_01_FD_184519 | JGI IMG/M metagenome (GOLD analysis project Ga0208645, IMG submission 184519) | Aqueous microbial communities from the Delaware River and Bay under freshwater to marine salinity gradient to study organic matter... | ecosystem: Environmental > Aquatic > Marine >... | reverse complement strand
ACCAGTCCACCGAGATAAATCGCCGTCGAATCCGTTGCGGGAACGTAACAGCGCATGAGAGGCCCATTATAGGGCGCCCCAGACATATCACTCACGGGACTCAAGCCCCGTGGCGTGTCAGTGTTTGCCATGTTGTAATTCCGTGATTAGGGCCGCTTATCGCTGGCCGATGGAAATCCCACCAACGGGGACGTATCCCTCGCCAGTGCCGAGACCATCCGCGCCGTGGTCAGCGTGCTTGATTTGCTCTTCAAGCTCGTCAACCTGTCCTTGTTCCTTGCGCTTGTCGTGGTCATACCAATCTTTACGCTTTTTCACCAAGACCGCCTTCATACCCTGGCGATCCACCGGCCTTTCGAGAACCGTTCCGGTTCCCTTGTCATTCGAGCCCATTTCCTCGGTGCTCACAACATCCCAGTCGTCTTCGACTGTCATGCTATGGACGCGGCCATGATTGTTGTCGTTGATCCAACGATAAACATAGTTCGGGTTTTTCTCTCCGACTACGGCTAGGGGATCACGACGTGCCCCGTGGTTTTCGCGTCTGCGGCGTTCCGTTCGCTCTTGTTCCTTGCGAGACGGCCTGCCACGGCCACGGGATTCGAGTTCGATTTGGTCGCTCATGGAGTGACTCCTAAAATGTCATTGGAAGTTGGTTTCTACGCTGTGGCTGCGGGTATGTTGGCACCATCGCGCCAGCGAGCGGATCGGCAGCGATAAGGTTTCTGCTTGATGATTTGGCAGGGTCGAAGGCGGCGTTTTCTTCAATACCAGCCCGAGCGCGACCTTCTGGCCCCATCTCATGATATAAATCCCAAACAGTCCTTTCCATGGCGGGCCGCATTTCTGGGTCAATACTGCTCGCTTTACTCAACTTTGCTGCAAGAATATCGTACATTGTCGATAGATCGCCGGCAGCCTCCGCGATTCGATATTCTCGTCCCATAAGAATATCCCATTTCGGACCCCAGACCTGTTCAATCTCCCTTGCACGCTGCATCCGAGCCGCTTGCGACATATCAAGCTCAGACCCGGCAGCACCACTGCGCAACGCGCCCGCTGGCGCTCTCGCAAATCCGCTGCCCATAAGCTGCCCAGCCGCAATGCCGTTAGCCGCGCGATTGAGCGCATCTTGGCTCACGTATCCCTTCGGCGCATTCGGGTCTTGCTCAAAACCTGCCGCTTGTCCGATACCTTTGTATGCATCGTAAAGCGGCTGCCCGACGAACTTAGCCGCAGCATCCAGCAGGAAGTTTGTCGGCCCATAGCGCGCGTCTGGCTTTCGATACCATGGCAGGGCGTTGGGCCGATCACTCATCTACGCGTCCCCCTGCTCGAAATAGCTTCGAGCGTATTCATCAAGGTTCTTGAACAGGCCATCACTAACGAACTCCTGGCCCTGCTTGCGTGCTTCCGGCGGCAATTGTGCTGCACCGCGTGTGCTCTGCCTAACAGCGGCGCCACGGGACGCGGAACCTTCCACCGATGGCATTGATGGGCGCTGCGGCTGCGATGATCCCCCGAACTTGTCGGGGTAAATCGCGCGCATACGCTGCGCCGTTTGTTTCAGCACGTCAGCCATGGGCATGGACGGGTTTGCGCCGCCGATCGCCTGCGAAACACTGACCGCCATATTGTGCATTTCGCGGTTAGTCTCAAACCATGGGTTTTCATTCACCCACGTTTGCACTTCTGGCATCTCGTAAACGTTGGCCGGCGCCTGCTGTGGCTGCTGTTGCGCAAAATCCTGCGCCACCTGGCTGTCGAAATGGCTGAGATGCTGGCGCTCCTGCATTTCCAGGTTGCGGAACTGGTCAACATCGCCGAACTCAACGGCCTGCTCTTTCAAGCGGCCGTATTCCTGCGCCAGTTGCTCACGCTCACGCTGCACGGCACGTTGAACCGCCACCCGGTTCATGCGTTCCATGTTTGAAATGGTGCTGGCGGTCTGTTCGAGCTTCTGATTGAGTTCCGTCACCCGGCTTTCAAGATGCCGGTTGCGCTCACGGACGACGGGGAGTTCTTCTTCGCCACGCTTTACGAAGGCTTGGGCATCAACCCATCGATCCGGGTCGCCGTTGTATTCATCCTTAGGGCGCCAGCCTTGTGCACGGGCACGTTCTTCGGTTGAAAGCTGCGGTTCGCCGCCCTCGGTAGGCTGTCCACCTTCATCCTCGACCACCGGCAGAGCGTCAACGCCTTCGACGGCTTCCGGCTCTTCGTGTTCCTGGAATTCTTGTTCCATTATTCGGCCCTCACTGCCAAGATGTCCTTGTCGTTGAGCAGCACGTAGTTCACGCCATCGTTGCCTTTGACGTTCTTGCCGGCATATCGCGGGAAAATGCACATCGAACCAGGATCGACTTCCGGCAGCCCGATATCCTTGAATGCAGCCGGGGACGCATCGATCAGATGGCCTTCGTCGGCTGCGTGTTCGTCGCGTTCTTTCGTGATTTCCGGGATGTAGACACCGCCGGCCGTCCGATCCTTGACTTCAATCTTGCGCACAAGCACTTGGTTCTGCTTGCACGTGAGGCCGGACGTGTTGAGATGCGTGACGGGCAAGGCCGCCGCCTTAGTTACTGTCTGCATTTAGCTGTACCTCGATATCTATTGCATCGGCTACCAGCAATTCACGAAAGGCGTTTGCTCGCCCCTTGTGGTAGGCCAATTTTAAAGGATCAGGGTTTTCTCGATCCCACGACAACGCAAGCCACTCTTCCTTCTCTTCTGATTCAAGCCTAACAAGCACCCGAAACACTGCCTCTGTTACGGGATTTGCAAGCCACTCTTCATAGGTCTCTTGTGTCAGCCTCATTGCGGCTCACCCGGCATCATCGGCATGGTTTCAGGCCCCGGCTGACCTTGCTGCATAGCCATCTGTTCGGCTTCCATTTGCGCCAGCATTTCAGGGTCCATCATTTCAGGCGGCATCTGCCCGCCCGGCATAGCTTCCGGTGGCATGCCCTCTGGCCCCATCTCTTGCGGCATCATCGGCTCTGGCAGCATGTTGGGCTGCTCTTCCGCCGTTTGCGGCTGACCATCAACCAACTCAGGCGGCTGCATCGCCTCAATTGCAGCGCCGACTGTTTTTGCCTCAGCCTCTGCCAGCGTTTTCTTAACCTCTGCCGCCAGCTTGTCGTTCTCGATGGCGGCACGTTCAAGCTGTGCCTCCTCTATCGGGTTCGGACCTTCAGGCGGCGGCTTCAGAACCTCATCAATGCGTTCGATCGCAGCCGCTTCAAGCGCCCGCTTCGTCGCCTCGAAGCCATCGATGAATGGATTGCCCTTTCCGACCTGTTCCAGCAAGAACTGCGCCCGCACCATCTTCTGCATATCGGTGATGACGTTCGGATCGGCGCTTGGCAGAACGTTCAGATCGTCGGCGTAGTCCTGCGGCGCGACGGCTCCTTCCTCATCCAGGAACGCGAAATATTTTTCCTCGCTCAGATAGTCCCGGTTGCACGCATAGATCAGTTTGAACTCCTGCGTGAGAGACCGATAAATCCGTTTGAAGATCGGCGAGAACACCTTGAGGCCCTGCTCAATCAGAGCCATCGTGGTTGTCGCCGTCATCGTCTTTTCGTTGTCGCCGGTCAGCACATCCTTAATTGCTGCGATGTCCTTGCCAGCATCGATCATCAGACCGAGCAGATTGAACAGCACCTGAGACGGCCCCGGATGCTGGAAATCATAGATTGCGTTCTTGATGTCCGAACCAGCCGCCTCAACCGTCTGATACTCGCCCGGCCGGCGCGTAATCTTGCTCTTGCCCATCTTGAGGCCGCCACCGATCAGACCGCCGCCTGCGTTCTGGAGCGTGCCAGCATCCATCATTTGATTTATGGTGGTGTCTACGATATCCGACGTGCTCTCTAGCAGTTTGCCGAAGCCGATGTCATAGAAACCACCATCAGGATCAGGGATGAAAGGTATTTTCACAAAGTAGTTCTTGCGGGGGATTGATACGATTTCCTGATCGTTGGCCTTGATTTTCTTCGGATCAAAGTTTGGCGTCATGCGCACAACCGTTTCAGTGCCCTCGTGCACCGTGATCACCCAAGGCTCTGCTAGGCCGTCGCCGTCGCTATCCCAAAAGCGATGCTGCTCCAGGAACGTTTGCGGCGCCTCCTCGTCTTCCCCGCCTTCGTCGTTGGTCTTGAAATCGATGTCCACATTGCGGAAGCGGCCAGACCGACGGCGTTCCTCGACTTCATATGGATAGAGCGTGATCACGTGCGTAATGCGCGGCACCGTGTCGAGATGCTTGGCCTTTTGGTTCACCACCAAATCCATCGCACTCACGAGATCAGAACAGAAGCCCGCGTCCGATAACTCCGAGTGATAGACCTTGCGGAACGCGCAGCCGACGACCGGGATTTGATGCAGCAGCGTGTCTAGGTCTTCTTCCCACTCTGGCAGTTCCTGCGTGAGCTGATAGCTCATGTGCTGCGATACGCGATCTGCGCGGGCTGCTTTCTGGCCGCCATCGTCCTTGCCGGCTATTTTCACCTTGACGATGCGAGGCCCACCCATGATGGCCGGATAGGCGCGGGCCGCGAATTGCAGCGCAGCCGTCGTCAGCATCGGATATTTGACGTTCGAAGCGCCGGGCCACGGCCAAGACTTACCTTCTTTGACCTGCCGCGCCATCTTCATTGCGCGTTCTGCGGTTGATTCCCACTCCGAGCGGCTGTCTTTATCTACGCGATATTCCTGGACGACTTTGCCACCAAGCGTGGCCATTTCTTCGTCGCTGAAATAGTCGGTTACATTGCCTTCTTCGGCGAAGTTCTGGAGCTGTTGCACCAGATCGATGACGCCCGGCTTTTGTGGTGCGGCTTCGGCTTCCTCTGGTTCGAGGTCGAAGCCCGCAACGTCTGTCATTATCGGCTATTTTCCAATTGAATTCCGTTCGATTTTAGCCTAGAGCTAATGAAACTGCCCGAAGGAGTTAGCCCATGACTGGACGAGACATCTACATGCTGGCAGAAAACTGCGCCGAAAGCCCATTCATCAACATATCTCGCAAAGCATTTGCCGAGTGCCTTGGTATTCATCACGTCACTCTCAGCAAATACGGCGGTGAAAACGCCAAGAAACCCGTTTCCGGCCCACTGGCTCAACTGGCCACGCTGATCCAACAGAGACCAGAGATTCTTTTTGTCTTGCGGAACGATATCTAGTACCCCGTCGAAACGTTGCCGCTGCTACCCTGATCCCCATCCTCGCCCCATGCATCCATAATGAGGTCCATGTTGACCGCGAACGTCAGCGCTGCGGCGTCTCCAATGTCTGGCGAATGGTTAAGGCGTTCTTTGATGTGGTCCTTGCTTTCAAGCACAAGCTGGCCGGATGAGTTGAAATGCGTCGCGCCCTTCTCACGGACCGGCGATGTCAGATCAGCTTGAAACATATCATCGTCAGGAACTTGAACGCCGGCCGGGTCTTCTAGCCACTGCCGCATTAAGTCCCACATCTCAGCGCGCCGGTTAGAATACGCCTCGCGATTGTAAGCGCGGCTTGCAAAGTTCACGCCCTCGACGTATTGCCCCATGGTTTCGCGGAGTCGGTCGTAGACACCAGAACCCAGCCCAGTGATGTCTACAACGATCTTGGCCAGCCCCAACGGAATGAGCTGCCGCGCGATCCTTTGCACCTCGCCGGCCACGGCCATCGTATCGTCCCGATCAATCAGCAGCGCGACATGGCCACCGATCCGCCTGCCCTGTCTGTCGATGATCCCCGTCTTATCACCACCGCCACGCGCCGGATCAACGCCAAGTATGATCGGCCCATACGGCACATCCACATTGTTTTTGCGCGCCCTAAGCACGCTGATTGCAGGAATGAAGCTCGTGCCCGACGTCTGGAAAGCCTCTTCGGCGTTGGCCGGGTACTCCTGGCGAAACTTCCAGTTGATCTCATCAGGCCCGCCGCCGGCCATGACGCTAAGATCGCGGTTTTTGAGGAATGCCCAGTAGGTCTGCCGATCATCGAGGCCATAAATCTCCTGATATTCCTTGAATTCATCAGGCGGCGCCCAACCATCTGGCGGGTCTGTCTCGTATTCCTCATGCCAGAACCAAGGGATGAAGATCGCTTCAAACTCACTGTCTCCGCGCTCTGCTGCTTTCCAAAGCCCATGGAATGCGTTGCCAATGCCGTTGGCGGTGCTCTCTCTTATGTCCTCTGTGCCTGGCGCGTTGGCGATAGCTTGGCCAATGCCGGCGCTATGTTCATCCGCGTTCGGCCAGAAAGCCATTTCCGACCCGTGGAACATCTGAATTGTTTCAGACCGGCCCACGTCCTTTGATCCTGCTGTGCTGACTTTGTAGCCTGATCCCAGACCGTTGAACACCAGCTCGCGTGCGTTCGAAGCGCTTGTCATAGGCTTAACCAGATTGGGGCAGTTCTCGTGGTAGCGCTTGGCGATGCCGAACAGGTTGGATGTGGCGTCCTCCAAGTGCGTGAGAATGAATGTCCGAAACCCCTTCGTATGTGACGTGCGCCAATAGAAACGGCCCGCGATGTACGTTGATATTCCGACCTGACGGCCTTTCAACACAAGCGCACGAACCTTACCTTTCTCTTTTCGTTGTTTCTCTAGCCGCTCATGTAAGAACCGTTGCGAGCGGTTCATTTGGAACGGAATGATTGAGCCTGCTTTGCTTCTGAGCTTCAGGCATTTTGAGGCGTAGTGCTGGAAATCGTCTTTGAGCTTTTGACGTACCGCGCGCTCGCGATCGGACATCTTACTCATTCGAGTTCGTCGATCGCCTCTTCGTGTTTCGTGAGGTTCACATCGAGCAAACCGGATATGTCAACCGATGAAAGATCGGGCAGAGTTTTCTTGATCAAACCAAGGGCCGCGTTAACCTGCGTGGCGCTCATCTCAATTGGCTTGTGCGTTTGGGGGTCTAACTCGGAAAGAGAAAAGCTTTGCAAGCGCTTAATGAGCTGAGTGGTCTTGATCTTATTGCGCGTGGCTTCGTCATGTCTTGGGTTCAGCCTTACGCCTGGATTGCCCCTTGGTTTCTTGGGCTGTTTTGCATCTGCCATTGTCTCTTGCTCTGACTAGGCGTTTATAGATTGCTAGTTGATTAGTGATACTCGATTGATGAGTTTGCTGTTTGCAGATGGATAAGCAACACGGCAAGGCCGTAGGCGCGTTGATGCGATAAAAGTGCGTCAAACTCAGCGCAACAATCTTCTGTGATTCTGCGGTCCAGGTCGATCAAGCGCTTTGCTTTTTGAGCGTCTGCTATTATGCGGTCAAGCTCTGCCGAAAGTGCCTGCCGGGGGGTCATTGGCATTTCCGTTTGGTTTCAGATCACAGCAGGCCGGGCGCTAATCCGGCTTAACCTCACGCGCCCAAATCGCATGGGTCCCCGATTGGATCGGTCCAACTCTAGCGCCGGGTCGCTTCTGCTTTCCACGCCGCTGCTGTGAACTAAAACCTATCTTTGGGCGCAATAACCTAATGTGGCCAATGCGAGTGTTGGCCGGGGTGCTCCGGGACCTACGCGTATTGGGTCCAAATCAGGCGAGCATCGTCCCTTGAGAAAATCAGATACCACAGTGCATTGATTTGCTCAATCAACATGCTGGAATTGATGTTGATTGAGCCTTTTTTGTCACATCAGAACCGTATGCGAGCCCCGCCAACGATCACCGTGGCATCATCGACAACGCCAGGAGCCGCACCGTCGAGGTCGTATTTGCGGCCTGATAGATAAACCTCCATGGCTGCCGGGTCGATCGCTTGGACGATACCGCCGCCCCAATAGTCATCCACGCCATTAATCTTGATCCGACCATATTCCGCGAAAAGCGTTGTCTTGCCCGTGGCGAAAAATTTCTGCTCGACGCCCAATCTGCCGTGATAGCCGCGTAGCTCTTCGCCCATGGCCTGGATGCGTCCGGCTGAGCCTGAAACGAACAGACCGGTCGGCACGTGCATGATGCTGGCCGAGCCTGCAAGCGTTCGTGCCTCGATGCCCGGTGCCCAAATCACGTCAAGCTGATCCTTGCGATAGCCGATGCCGGCGGCAAAGCGGAATTGCCCGACTTCTCCGGTGCCACGAATGGCAACGTCGTAGGTATCTTTGTCGCTGATCGATGCCGAGAGATTGATGGGCATCTCGGTTGGCGATTGCCACTTGACCAGCTCGCGTCTGCCGCCATCGAAGGACGGGACCAGTTTGACGCCGGGTGCGAACGTGTCGATGGCCGGGCTTAGATTGAGAGCCGTGGCGGCGATGTTGGCGTTGCTCAGATCGATTTCAGCAATGCCGTCCGTACCGGTCGATGTCCTGCCGAGCCAGATCGCGCCGACTGTTTTGCTCTTGATGTAGAGCGCCTGATGGCGGATGCTGATGTCATCGCCAGCGCCGAATTCCATCACAAATCCCGCTGACCAATCCTGGTTGATCTTGCCTGATCCTTCGAACCGCACGCGGCTGGTGCTCAGCTCATTGTTGCCGATGATGCTGGTCTGCGGGACGCTGGTCAGGCTGTCCGAAATATCGTGGACTAGCACCGCCTGGTTGACTTGGCCGCTCACCGTGAGGCTCATTTTACGGTTGCCCTTGCGGGCGGTCGTAGCCTCAAGTTCGGCGATGCGTTCTTCAAGGTCGGCGCAACAACTGCCTCCAAGGTCAGAGGCGTTGGCTTGATGTGACCCAATCGCCAGCACGGCGGCAAGGGCCACGGACGTCATAGTGCGAGTGATCATGTCGCATCATTGCTCCCATGGGGATTAAAAGGGACGCTGACTGACGCAAAACAAGTGATCCTAGCTAGCACTGGTTCTTGGCTTTGACTGTGGCGTAAATGCGTATTCCCCACATATGAGGCGTGAGAGACACAGTTTATTCTCGCCCTATGCTGCCTCTACTTCCGACAACGGCATCTTGACAGGGTGCGCTTTGCCGAACAATTCCAGAATGAATTTTCCTTCGTTGCCGGATATTTCCAAAAGTTGCGCCTCGTGTCCGGCGAATCCGCCTTCTCGGACACGGATGGTATCGCCTGCCTTGAGGGATTTTGAACCGGGCAGTGACGATGCTTGCGCATGGTGGATGCCGTAGCAGCGTTCGAGGGCCTCCGGCGGGATGACGGCAGGCCAGCCGCCTCGTGTAAGCACACCGTAGACCCACGGCTGATCGAATAATGACCACCATCTAGGCGGCTTTGCAAAGCCTGCCACGACATAGCCCGTCATCAATGGTTGCCGCCGCTCTACAGCCCGTTTACGGCCGCCGTGGCCTACCTTTACCGTCTTGGTTTCGGTTGGCACAAAGGCGAGCGCGCCGAAATACGGCAGCAACTCGATGGCGCGGGCAATCTTCTGCGAATCACAGCGCAGAATATACCACTGCCGGGCACCGCCTTTGCGTGCGGCTTCGATCGCGGCTTCGTTTTGGGTTTCCCACGTCATGCTCAATCTGTCTCCGGCGGTTTGCACGCCACTGCACGCAGTCTGCACCTATGCCGATACACGCCGGAACCACCGACAGCTTCCAATGTTTTGCTAGTCAGCGTTTCCGATGTCGATCGGGCACACTCGAATTTAGGCGACCTGGCGAATCTCGCATCGGCATAACGCTCGCCCAACTCAAATTTGACTTCGCCATGGTATGCTGCCCATGCGCTTTCCCGCGCCCGCTGTTCATTCGCCTTGATATCGCCGGTCACGCTAAATTCGCGGCCGCATACCCATCCGTTGAGCTTGCGAAACGTGGCCCCCTTGACGCGAGGCCGGGGCTTGTATTTACGGCGGGGCTTGGCGACCGCACGCGGCGGGGCTGGTTTGCTCCACTCGCTTTCTGGCCAATCTGCGGCCCGTGCCGGCGCAAAGATCACAAGCGTCAGCAGGACGCACATGATCGCGCCCATCACAAACGTCACCACTGCTTGATGAAATGTCATTCTTCGCCCCCATCATCGAATGCCATCATTCGTGATTTGCATCTATCTAGCAACCAATTGACTTCCGGCCCGCCCGCAATACTGCTCGCAATGTATTCGCTGCCGTCTTTGGCGTAGCCAATGACCACCACGCCGTCCAAATCTGCATTCAGGGCCTCTTGCAAGACGCGCTCGGCGGGCAAGTCGAGTGTCGTGACAACTGGCAGATTGATAACATTGTCGGTCATATCGTGTGCCCCGTTTTCTGTTCATAGAGCCAACATCTTACAAAAAGCGCGCCAGCAACAAGCCAGCCAGACCCGCCGAACGGTTCAACGTTGAGCTGAGTAGAAAAGAAAATTCCAAGCGAACAAGCAGCAGCCACCAAATCCAGATATCTCACACCGTCCTCCTAACGACTCTCTGCTTTTTGCTGGTGCGCTGGCGTATCTTCGCCGATGCGTCCAGTCTCGGGTCTGTTATGCGAACCAAGCGGGGCTTGCCGTCCTTGTCCTTGACCATCTTCATGTTGCGGGGGAGTTTCACAGCTTTGCCCCCGCCATCAGCAACGCATCCTTTGCCGCCCAACAGACCGCACACACCATCAGGATCAGGCCAGCGCATGTGTGACCGATCAACCAAGCGTCACGGCTCCAAGTCATCACCGCCGCAAGTATCATGGCAGGGCCGGTCAAAAACATGAGAGCGTGAGGAAGGAAAGGGTGGATCATTCCGGCATCTCCCTTTCCAGCCACTTGAGGCGGGGAATGGATGGCTCCGGCATGTCAGCACGATCATGCGCCCGGTCCCACTTCTTGGACTTTGAAATGACAGCGCCGGCGCATGGGCGACACAAACCCATGCGCCCGGCACCTGATATCGGTGCCCCACATTGTTTGCATTGCTTACTCATTCGGCCGTCTCCCTCAGATCAGAATTGCGCGAGTAGACCGGCTCTGCGCCATTCTCTCGCAATGCTCTGCACCGCTTGCACAGACCGGCAACGAACCTGTTTTCATTGGTCAGGTGCTCATGGCAGAGCTGGCAATGGGAGGTGGCGCGATTGGTTTTCCGTTTCATTTGGCGACCTCGAATAGTTCCTCTTGATCGGACGGCAGCGGCGGCAGAACGCGATATTGCCAGATGCCGCCTGCCAAATACTCACGTTCGACGCGATAGGAACCGTTGCGCTCCTTGCGCAGATCACGAAGCCGCGCCGATATGCTAGCCTCTGGCTCTTGCGTGCGGCCGGCAATGTCGGCGAGTGTCCGCCACTTGCCGTCCCGCATCAGATCGAGAACCACTTGAGCCTGCCTACTGAGGCGTTCGCCGTCGCGAGCTTCGTCGTATGTGTCGCCGCTGAATTTCATGACATCACCCCGCCATTAGTTCCAACAGTGAACCGCCGCTAGAATTGCTTTCACTTTCAGCGATGAACTTGCACGCTTGGCGCCAGTACGATTCCTTCAGTTCGAAACCGATGAACTTGCGGCCTGTCTTCATTGCCACAAACCCCTCGCTCCCGATCCCCATGAATGGGGATAAAACAATGTCTCCAGGGTTTGACCAAAGATGAATAGCCCTTTCGATTAATGGCAATTGCAATGGACAGATATGCCGCTCGTCTTCTGCATCCCTCGCCATCCGTCCATTGAGAACATCAGTCTGACTGACATCCATCCACACAGGGCTGGCGTATTTCTGCCAGAGATCAACTGGCAAATCATTCGGGCTGTGTTTGATTGGCTCTGGATTGTCGCCAGGCTTTCGGAACACCATCACATAATCCGCCATGCCGACGCGGCTCATGGCGCTGTCTTTCTTCAACTGCTTATAAAGCAATCCAAGTGCTTTCGTGCGCTGCATCTCAACAACCGGATCACGCCAGACCGTCACCCGCGAATGATAGATGAAACCGGCATCAATATGAGCGCGCATGATATCATCACTGAACGGCTTGAGCCCGATCACACCGTCTTTGAATTTTCGCGTCGGCAGATCGGTGCAATGAACTGCTGTTAATCGGCCAGGCTTCAATACTCGCATCTTCTGCTCAATCACATGCCTGTATTGTTCAAAGAACGATACATCATCGGCGCAATTTCCCATGTCCGCCGCGCTGTCACTATAGACGAACAGATCAGCGAACGGCGGCGAATAAACCGAGAAACCGACGCTTTCGTCGGGCAGATCAGACATGCCCAATACGCAGTCGCCATGAACCGCAGTCCAGTTCTTGCCGTCTTGCTGTTTGATGATCGTGTTCATGCTGCTTTCCCCGTGATGAATTTTGGAAGTTTCACATTCGTTGTTGGTCGATATTCTTCGCGCGCGCGGGCAGAACCCACAGCCCTTGCCATGCTCTGACGCATCGCAGATTTCATTCGATCGTGGTCTTCTGCTTTCCGGCTAACCACGTCCCATATCGCTTTTTCTGTGTCCGCCATTGCCACATGAACATGCACGTCGCGCTTTTGCCCGAACCTGTATGATCGGCGGATTGCCTGATAGAAACTCTCATAGCTGAATGACAACCCGACAAACGCCTGCCGTGCACAGTGTTGCCAATTGAGACCAAAGCCGGCGATCGACGGCTTCGTCACGAGGACGCGAATATCTCCGACTGAGAACCCGACTATGCGTTCCTCTTTGACATCCGCCGACATCGATCCTCGCACCTCAACCGCTCCTGCAATACGATCTGTTAAGGCATCAGCCTCCGCGTCCGTATCGCACCATATAATCCATGGCTCATTCGGTTCTTTCGATACAATCGACGCAATCTTGTCGGAGCGAGCATCGATCGTCATACGCTTCTCGCGGTGTATGCTTGTCGCTGATGTTTCTGGAATACGGAAAATACGGGCTTGGCCATCCTTTTCCTCGCCACGGTCAATTGACCGATCGGCCTCGACTATGTGCTGCTCCATATGCATGTTCGGCAGCACAAATCCATCATCCGAGAAGCCGACATCAGAAGGCATACCAATGCACCTTGACCACGACGCCACCCAATCCCAGAACGCATCGACAGAATGACCCTTGATGCGCCAGTCCTGAGACGCAGATGCCGTATCATTCACAAACCACCGCGAAAGCATCTCCATTCCCCGCATCACCCCGAGAAACTCCGAATGTTGCCCGAGTTCCATATGATCATTAGGTGCCGGCGTTGCCGTGCACGCCAACCGATACGGCGTGCGTGCAAACGATTGGATCAAAGCCTTTGACGTTCGCCCATTAAATCCCTTGATTATCGAGCTTTCATCAAGCACCACCCCGGCAAATTCATCTGCTCTGAATTTATCCAACCGCTCATAGTTGGTAATCCAAATGCCGGTTCCAGTTATTTCTTCCGGCTCACGAATGTATTTCGCCTCGATGCCGAATTTTTCCGCCTCTCTTTGGTGTTGTGGCCCGACCGCCAACGGGGCCAGCATCAGCACTGACTTGTTCGTGTGCTCCATGATCACCCGCGCCCATTCCAGAGCGCAGAATGATTTGCCGAGCCCGGTATCGAGAAACAGCGCCGCGCATCCTGTGCGCAATGCAAATTCCGTTGAATGCCGCTGATGCGGGAATAGGTCATCCGCCAGTTTGGGGATTTTCTTCAATCCCCGCGCTTCGAATGATACCGCTTTTTTGGAAAGTAGTTCTTGGTAATCTCTCATTGCCCGTCCATTTCATTATCACCGAATATTCACCGTGATGGCAATCGGCCATGTCGTCAACGACCTCCCATCCATCAGCTAGGAATTTCCCCACGTTCCCCAATGGTACGTACTGCAACCATGTTTCCTTCATCAGGCATTGCCATTTCCAGCCATTTGATATGCGGCAGTGATGGTTGCGCTCTGTTGGCGACGCACGTCTTGCACATTTTTGCGATGTTGCGCATCGAGATCGGATTGCCGCAAATACTGCAATCGGCAACTTTCCCTGCTGATATCCTGCTCATTCGCCTTCCCCCGTCATACGCCGTGATAAATTAGTCAAACCGTCATGCGTCATGTGTAATCGTTGATCACCCTCACGTTGACTTTTTTCGAATGACGGCCGCGAAACATCCAACGGCATACGATCGATATAACCCTCTTTCGGCATCTGCTTGGCTGCGATGTTACGCTTCATTTCATCCACCATCGCTTGCACACGTTCTTTTTGTTCATCGGTCGGCGTGGGCAACGCATCTGCATCACGCCATCCCTTGCTTTCCACTGACGAGGATTTGGGCTGGAACCGCTTGCATGCGGCGTGTATCTCGCCAGGTGTTGGCCAGCTCCGGTATTTGTGATGGTCGCGCAGCCAGTCCATGCCGCGGCGCAAATTGTCGTCGCTGTATCCGTCGAGGCTGTCACGATATTCGCGCAGGTATGCCGGCAGGTCTTCCTCAGCAATCCGTGCCGGTGCCCCGAACAACAGCCTCAGTCGATCCAGCACAAGTTCATTCACATTGCCCAATTCAATTTACCTCCGTTGATACCATCGCCGCACGGAACGCATCGCGGCTGATTTCTGATTGATCTGGCTTTCGAGATTGGACCGCGCTTGCATATCGCTGATCGCTTTCAATCTTGCGGCCTGCTATGCGTGCCAGTGTCCGTTCGACCTGCAACCTAAGCGGCTGGCGGCTGTTGCGCTGTCGTTCGCCTGCTGCCTCGATCAGCGCAAGGTCTAATCGCTCAGCGTTACCGCCAAATTTCAACAGCCAAGATGATCGAACGCTCTCAGTGAGGTGGATGCTTCCGTCTTCGTCCTGAAAAATTCCATCCTTCAAAAACGTATCCGGGTTCAGTTGATCCCATCCCCCCGCTTGGGGGGTAAGGGGGGTATTATTCTTTTCTTTAACTTCTTCCTCTTCTTCTTTTGTGTGTCGCCTGTGTGTCGCCTGTGTGTCGAGGGGTGTGTCGCCTGTGTGTCGCCTGTCCTGATATTTATCCCAATTACAAACACTTACGATACAAGGCCCTCTGTCTAGGGGTGTGTCGATTTTTATGATTTCATACTTCTCTAATCGGTTAAGTATTGTGCGCGTTTCACGGTGGCTAAAACCGTATTCATCAGCCATCGCCCTTTGGCTTTTCATGACTTGGCCGCGAGCAATTTTGACTGGCGTTCCCTTCCAATCTTGCACGGTGTCTTTCCATGCTACATCGCTCAACAGGTCTTGGAAAAAGTGGCGCGCATTGTGATCCGCCTCGAATAGCGGATGACTGCGCAGCCTGCGGTGCAATTTGATATAGCCGCTCATGACTTATCCCCCGCCAGTTGCGAAAAGGGATTGCATGATGTGTTCATTTGTGGCATTTGATATCCAATCACATTGCCCTGTGAGAACTACACGGAAGCGCCCCGGCTAACTCCCTGCCGGGGCGTTCTCTTTTTGGCGAAGGCGATAAAGACGACCTATCACTGCGTTCTTCGTTGTGCCGAGCTTGGCGGCAACCTGACGCCTGCTCATGCCGCGACTAACCGCGTGCTTCATGTACCTGTCAGCATCAGCGGACCAGGTGCTGTTTCCTTGAAAATTTGATCTCCGGCCGCTCTCGCTTGGTATGCCGAGCTGGCAGCGCGCCGCCGCCACATATGACCTCGTGCGGCCAATCGTTTCCGCGATTTCACTGTTGCTGAAACCGCTTTCGATCATGTCCCTAATCTGCTGACGGATGCTCATTCTGCTCCCCGTTCGGACATGCAAATGCACCCGGCGAAATACCGGTGATCTGCAATCTTGTCTGTGACGCTGTACTAAACCGCTACCGGATCAACGCCTGATGCTATTTGGCGTCCGGGTCGAAACGTACTCGCAGCTCTTGCCTGCCTCCCCTTTTTCAGCGAGGCAAGCAACTCATAGGTGATTCCATGAAGACCAGCCTGCGGCGCGCGGGCCACAATGATTGGCCAATAATCTGCCTTGACGCTGTTACGGCTAGACATCATGCGCGCCAAGGCCGCAGATATGCCTATGCTCGCCGCAAAAGCGTGCGGGCCACCCCAAGCGTCTATCAAGTCTTTCCACGTGTTCATGATTTGCTTGATAACATAACGCTATGTTGCGTGCAATTAAAATCCCCGCCGCAAATTTTTTTCCACAAGTACGGAAAATAATCATTGACATCCCGACCAACGCAACGCATTGTTGCGTTGTCGGAGGCAGTCGTCAATCTTCCAGGATGATCGCCAGCCTCTGATAGAGGGCCGGTAAAGTGCCGGGCTGCCCTTTGGGGGTAGGAGGCCAGACCGGCAGCGGGGACCGGCCCTCACCATCAGTTTCCCGAGGCCGCTTTCCTCCATTGCGGTTTCCTCCCCAGGCGGTCTGGCTCCACAGCGGATCGCCCAACTGCCCGGCTAGAGGTTCCCCAATCATCTAGCCGGGCTCCTTTAAAGGGCAATGGCAATGAACCTCTGCGAAAAACAATACACGATACCTTGGCAGTTGATTGACGACGATACCGGCACGAACGTTGGCGAGGAGTCGATTGTCATCAACGTTTGGGCTGATGCGTCTGAGGGGCTTGGTTGGGACCCTATATCTCACGCAAGCGACATTGGCGGCGAAACTTTCGACAGTACAACATTTACCGACAGCCTTGGCCGCAGAATGCTCGCTCGTGCAAAGGTATGGTTTGACGAAAACAAGGACTGGATTGCGAACGAAGAGCCAGAGTTTGCTGGCTATCGTCACCACCAATATGCTGAAATGGAAGCTGATCGGGCGTGGGCCAATCGGAGGTCCCTTTGATGAGTGATGAACTTGAAGATATTGCCGGCGCAATCAGGGATGGGCTCATAGCGTCGAGTGGCACAGAGTTGGCAGATTCCAACGGCGTCAGAAGCGTTACAGGTCAAGGTCTAACGGATGCTCTTTTCGAAATCGCCAACGGTCTAAATGCCATCGCCTATCAGTTGAAGTATTTGGGCAATGGCAATGCAAGCACTCACATGGGTGCGATCGAAGCACACGGCAAATTTGTCTCTGAAGCGTTGGAGCGAATCGCATCCGCGATAGAGGAAAGATGACACAGCCGGCACAAGGCGACTGCGTGATATTCCGCGGTCGCGAATACCTCTTTGATGGCCGCGTGTGGGTTGGCTATTCCGATCCATGGACGCCGGTCATTGTAACAGCATCTGAGATGGCTGTCGCTTTAGCCACGGAAGGAGTTCCCAATGGTCGAGCTTCTGATTGAAATCGTTCGCAGTGCTGGCTTCATTGCTGGCATTTGCGGAATCGCCACGTTGATTGGCGTCTTCATCCTTATCACTTTAGCGGAGTACGGAGTGCGCGCAGCATGGCACGTCTTAGACTGGATCGGCAAACCCAAAGAGCGCTCATCAAATACGTTCAGTTTGGAGTTGCAGGCTTCCTCATCGCCGTCGCGACGTGGCTAATCCTTGGACTGCCGAAATGGATATGAGGGATGATGTCGGCTGGCGCGGCCGGGTGTTTCTTTACGGGGTGCTCCTGGTCTGCGCAGTCGGCATCGTTATCTTTGGGAGATGAGCAATGCAGAATGCATTGACAGGCATGGTGCTAGATTTCTTTGCGGCACCAACGAAACGTGAAGATGCGCGTGGGGCTGATTTCAGGTCGGCCGTCGCCGAAATCAATACCGAATGGCCAAACCCAGAGGTCGCCCCATCGCCGGATGAAGACCTGGCCTATGTCGAGGCCATCAATGAGCCTGATGCGCGCCGTGCGCCGGTCGAGAAATTCGACGCGCAAGAAACGCACTATGAAATCCGCCGCCTATCGGTCGAAATCAAGAGCCTCGAATATGAGCGCGATCAATTTGAGGCGAAAATCACAGAGCGCATCGACCGGCGCAAAGCACTTCGCCAGAGATGGATGAAAGAGACCGAGAAGTTAGGCTGTTTTGAATTGCTGGAAAATAAGGTATTGCCGCCGGCAATTCCGCAGGAGGAAGAGTGATGAACGCCATTGTGAAATTTGATGCCGTCACGGACCTCGCAGCCAAGTATGGGCTTGATGCCAGCGCCTTCGTGCTGACGATGAAAGCCGTTGCGATGCCGGCGCAACACAGCGATCAAGAATTGGTTTCCTGCCTTCTGGTAGCGCATGAGCACGGCCTAAACCCGCTCACTAAAGAAATCTACTTCATGCGCGGCAAGGCTGGCATTCAACCGATTGTTGGCGTCGATGGCTGGATCAGGAAGTGCAACGAACACCCTCAATTCGATGGAGTTGAGTTCGAAGAGCACCGCGATGGTGGCAACATAACCGCCATGACCTGCCGCATGTATCGCAAAGACCGAGGCCGCCCGATCAGCGTGACGGAATACCTCGACGAATGCTCGGCCGGTGGCCCAGTCTGGAAGACACACCCAAAGCGGATGCTGCGCAACCGAACATACTGCCAAGCGGCACGCATGGCATTCGGGTTTGCCGGCATCATGGAACCTGACGAGTTCCAACAATGGCAGGACACACCGGAACCGATTGCATTGGAGTCCGCCGACCCGCGTGACGGCGCTCAACTCAACATCAAGGGCGAGGCGCGTAAGCGGCCGGCCAGCGGTGCATTCAAGGAAACCGGCGGCGCTGAGAAGTTCAACGCTCTGACGGCCGAGATCGAATCCGCAGCCACGCTTGATGAGCTTCGCAAGTGCTACGACGCATTTTGCCTTGACGGCATGCCATGGGCCACGTTCCCGTCCGGTTGGGCGCGACTTTTACAAGATGCCTATCATTATCGCATGAAGGCGCTCGAACAGGATGACAATACCGACGAACCGCTGGCAGATCAGGACGGTCTCATTGCTGCGATCGAGGAGTCCCTGGCCATAGCCGGCACACCCGACGAAATCCAAGAGATCATCGACAGCAACGCAGATCTGGTGCAGCGCTGTTCACCTGAGAACCACCGAGCAATTGCGGAGATGTACGAAAGGGCGATGCAGTGACATGCCCTCACGGATACGATGATTGCGGCGGACTGCAAAAGCACAAGCCCCGATCACCCGAACAGCATAAGCGGTTCTTTGCAATGATGAAAGCCGCACACGACAACTGGCGCGAAGGTCACGAGTTTACACCACGCAATCGCGATCATCTACGTCGATGGCTCACGGCCAAGGCCGGATACGCCGATCAATCTCATATAACGGCACAAATCCCTATCGGCGATCTAGTTATTCTCGCCGAGACAATTGCCAAAGCCGCCAAACAGGATAAGGATGATGTTTTCATCAGGATCACCGGACCGCATCGCGTAACAATATATCGACCTCATTCGATAGCATTTGCGCAAATGGGTCATAGCACGTTCTGTGCTTTAAACGATGCTGTTTCGATAGTGATTGGTCGCGAACTCGGAATATCCGGCGATGAGATTTTGCAGAGTCAATGTGAGGTAGCGTAGATGCCAGATGGCAAATATTGGCACGGGATAATGACCGGGCTGGGTTGGCAGGACGTTTGCGTGCTCTGGAACATCACAGAACCCGGCCAGATGCACATGGTAAGGGAGTATGTACTCAATGGCGGGAAGAAAAAACCGCGAGCATTCTGTGCTAGTGAATGGTGGAGGGTGTCAGGACTGGCGCCTCGTTGGCCCGCCAGGTCCAACCGGCCCGAGAAACGACCACGTGAGCGAATTTGATTATATGGTGGAGCGTGCGGATTTACTCGACCGGATGCACGGACGGGCACGACAGGGAGCGCATTTGAATGCGATGTGTATGGCATTTCCGCATCTCGATCGCGCCGACATAGCCGACTGGATGGCGGCCAACGAATATCCGAGGCAAGGCGATGGCAAGGCTTGAGTTCTCCAAGACGACCAAACGGGCGGCGTGGGATCGAGCAGCCGGCCATTGCGAGAACTGCACCAAGCCATTGCGGCCCGGCGATGTCGAATATGATCACATCATAGAGGATTATTTTGACGGCGGGAACGGGCTGGATAACTGCCGGGTGCTCTGCAAATCTTGCCATAGCGGGAAGACCAAGAAAAATGCGCCGGTCATCGCAAAATCGCGCCGATTGCGTGATAAGAATGCCGGCATAAAAAAGCGCTCCAGCTTTCGTGGCTGGCGTAAGTTCAACGGCGATATAGTATGGAAGGATTAAACATGCTGCCGAAAATCAATTGGAAAAAAGTAACGATGCGCGAAGCGATCGCCATCAAGGCTAATGCCGAAGAGGTTATTGAAAAGCGGCGTGACGAAGAAAAGGCGCGCATTCAGACCGAAGCGCGCAAAATGGCGGCCGAAGCTGGTTTCAAGCTGACTGACATATTTGATGTTGGCGCGACGCCAAAACGGCGCAAAATCAAACAGAAGCCGCGCATCTATCACCCGACAGACAAAACATTGTCATATGGCGGCTATGGTCCCAAGCCTAAATGGCTCAAAGAAATGGAAACGACGTAGACGTCGAATGAAGGAGGCGCGTTTCGCAATCGGAGGGGCTATGCCCCGGTGGCTTCACTTGCCCTTGGCTTTCCCTGCCTCCCGCGAAAGCCGGGCCAGGTCCTCGGCGCTCAGGCCGTTGGCGGTTCGCAACAGCGCCGACATTTCGACGGGATGCCGCTTGATGATGTCGGCGAGGTCGGAGGGCACGCGCCCTGCCATCGCCAACAATTCGTCCGGATCGCATTCGAGGATCTGCGCAATCGACCAAACCCTGTCCTCGGTCGGCGGCGTGAACTCGTCGCGCTCCACCTTTGACATATACGTCGGGCTCACCCCGATCTTCTTGGCCATCTCGCGCAGGCCGATCTCCCGCGCCTCACGCTTGCGGCGAATGAATGCCCCGAACTTCAGACCTTCAGCGGTCATGGGTGCCTCCCCTGTAGTCATTTCCGCGTCTCTTCGTATCGATCGCCACACCAATGGCACCAGTGCAGAACTTTTCCTGGTTCGAGGCCATAGTTCGCTTTGTGCCAATGCCAGCCGAAGCGATGGAGCACGCGCATTGATACGCGGTAGGTTATGCCGTACCCAGGCAGCATGTAGAGACGGAAGCGCCCAAAGGTTTTTCGCCAAAGCTGCCGCCGAAGACTTTCCGGCTTCGCTTGCCACGCCTGATTTTCATCCATCACCCGCTCCCTCTAATCGTTAGGTCGCTTGCGCAGCGGCTTGCGTTTTGATCCCGCCTCAACCGTGTAGTTGTAGACAGATCGGTGGTTTATTCGCTTCGGGCCGCGAAGCCCGAAATTGCTGTTGATACTGTCTGCAATACGCTTCGCCGACCATCCGGCTTCGCGCAGCACCTGCATTTCGTCCACCATTTTGCCGGTGATCTTCTGTGCGTTGCCAACTTTCCGGCCGCGCCGCTTCGCCGCCAGCATCCCGGCCTTGGTACGCTCTGAAATCACGCCGCGCTCGAACTCGGCGAAGGCGGCAGCGACGTGCAAAAACAACCTGCCTGTCGCCGTCGCAGTGTCGATGTTGAATGTCAGTTCCCGAAACGCAATGCCGCGCTCTTCCAGGTCTTTCAGGATGTTCAGAAGGTCGCGAATTGATCGCGATAGGCGGTCCAGCTTCCATACAACCAACGTATCGCCCGGCTCCAGATCGTCCAGCGCCAGTTTCAGCCCGCGCCGCCCGATCCGCGATCCGCTCGCCTTGTCTTCCCAGATCGTGGCGCAACCGTCTTTTGCCAGCGCATCGCGTTGCAAGTCGAGGTTTTGATCCTCGGTCGATACGCGAGCGTAGCCGATCCGCCGTCCGGTTAATTCGTTCGCAAGCGATTTGGTCCGCGTCATGCAACATTTTCTCAGCCCGATGTGGAAATTTGAAAATACACCCTTGTAATAATTTGTCAACCTGCTATGTTTGGCCTTGTCAACAGCGATTTCCTTGAACATCGGGAGGGCGTCATGTGACCGGCCGGAGAAAGCCCGGCAATGCCGAGCCGGGGCGGCATCGTACCCCCGGCGCTTATTCAAGAGGCCCGGTGTGATCGCTGCACTCTACATAGAGCCCGATGGCTGTTACGCCGATCTGCCCGGCGTTGACGCTTGGTGCGAGCAGCGCGATGCCAGACAATATGCCGGCCCACATTCGGTCGTGGCGCATCCGCCTTGCCAGCGTTGGGGCAGGTTTTGGCACGGATCAACACGCAAACCGCATCAATTCAAAATGGGTGATGACGGCGGGTGCTTTGCTGCTGCGCTTGCTGCTGTGCGCAAATGGGGCGGCGTGCTGGAACATCCCTGCGATAGCCACGCTTGGCGACATTTTGGATTGACGCCACCCAAACGGCACGCCGGCTGGCAAGATGCCGGCGACGGCATCGGTCACACATGCTATGTCGAGCAAGGGCATTACGGGCACATGAGCCGCAAGCCGACTTGGCTCTATACGGTTGGCTGTGATCTGCCCGAACTGGATTGGAGCAAAGGCGAGCAGCGCTTACACCCAGTGGCACTGGAGCGCTACGGGTACGAGAAAGCCAGGCGCATCGGCATGACTGCGATGATTGGCGGCAAGAACAAAACCAAAATCCGCAACGCAACGCCGGAAGCATTTCGAGACGTTTTGATCAGCATGGCGCGATCGGCGCGCTAATTATTACGGAGGCCCCGACATGTCCGAACTATCCGGCACGAAATAATTTGAAATCACCCGTTGACACAGCGGCCCATCGGGCCTAAATTCAAATCATCAGCAACGGCCCACAGGGCCACGAGACATCGGAGAATGAAATGTTTACTCAGGAAAACACGCAGGGCTTCACTGCCGCTCAGATCGAAATGCTCAATGCAGCGCTGGCGATCGTGCAGAGAGAAATCCCCGACGCTGACGAGAGCAACATCAACGACGCGATTAACAACGCCTGGAACGACCAGGATACGGCTGGAGAATTGGCGGCGGACGCACTCCGCCTCCTCTGATGCGCGGGTCCGCAATGGGTTTAGGCGATTTTCTCATTAGCGGATTTTTCCCGGGGCCGTCACCGTGCGCACGGCGGCAAACTACGTTCCCCGCCAACGCGGGGCTTATTAATGGTTGGATGATGACTTCCGCTGAATTTAAATGTGCCCGGCTTCGTCTGGGCCTCACTCAATCCCAAATGGGCAAAGCGTTGCGATTGAGCGGCGACCCCGCCCGATCGGTGCGAAAATGGGAACAAGGCGAGCGTGAGATTTCAGGGCCGGTGTCGCTGGCCGTGGAACACTTGCTCGAACAACAACGCTAATTTCTACAGAGGCCGGACAGTTCGAACGTGTAAGAGTTCCTGACAAGTTGGATTGATTTAGTGGCGCGGACGGCGCGATAATTAATGAGGAGGCCGGCTATGGCAGAACCGCAAAAAGTAGTGCGAGACGGGAAAGTTGCCGTGCTGATCTCGCTAGGCGATGGTATGGGCTGGTCCACATCTGTTGACTCCGATATGCGGGAATTTTTTTTATTCGATCGGCGATTTGTAGAGGCACGTGCGGCGCGCGTTCATGACATCGGTCCCGTTGTTCGTGATCTTATCCGCGACCGGCTCATATATTGCGGCGGGTGGCGTGATGTTGAGATTCTGTGGTTGCCAGAAGGCACGAGATTCTATGTTAGCGAGTGCGATGGCAATGAGTCGCTGATAACTATGGATAACCTTTCATTCACTGCTTAGACGATGCAATTTGTAGACCGCTACCGGACCCAGGCCAAAACTTGATTTGTGGCCACTGCACCAAAGACCGCGCTGATGGATAGCGCCAGAAACAAATCAGGCGCTTGGGTCAGAGCCCAATTAGCGACCCAAGCGCCGAGAGCTGCTCTTTTGTGATCCGCCCGGTGATCAGCATCCACAGCAGCAACCCCCCGCATCCGTACTTTACTGCCGCCGCGATCGCGATTGACCTCGTGACGTAACCCTCGTGACGGCGGATTATCTCGCAATGCTGTGCGATTTTCTCCCGCATCTGCCCTTTTTTGCGGATAATATGTTGGATGGCCGTTTCGTTGTTGGTTACTCGGCCATTGAGGTTTGAGATTCTCTGAGAATTGTCCTGCGCTGCCATCTTGGTATATTGCGCTTGAGCTTCGAGCCGCACGATGCGCTCGCGAATCTCGATCTCCGCTTGCATGGGCCGTTGTCCTCATCATGCCGCCTCGTTCTCCAAACGCTTGCAGCCATACACAATGCGCGCCTCGTTATTGGCGAGTAATTGCGCCGCTGATTTTGCACTCAACAGGTCACCCTTCCGTGGCTTGTACACCGTCCATGCTTCGCACAGCTTCGCCGTCTCAATCAGTGTTGGCATATTCTGTGCGCAGCCGCTTCCAAGCAGTGCTAGGGCTGATATTGCGGCGAATTTTGCGGACCTTCTCATTGCGTGCTTTTGCAACCTCGTTCGATTTTTTAATGACCTTTGCGATGGCTTGCTTTCCGCCTATCGAACGCTGGTAGACATTGTTAATGCCGAGCGCAGCAAGGGCAGCTAGACCGACAGCCACCATACGCCCCATGAATGAGCCCGTTACGGCCCTGAATAGTGCCCAGATCATGTATCACCTGACGGCACATAGTTGCCGGCCTCATAGCTCTCACGCTTCCAATGTTTAATGGCTTCGCAGACCAGCCAGCCGAACACGCACGCGCCAATCACGACAGGTGCGCTGTATGCCTTGACGAAGCCCGTAAACACGTCCAGATAGGTTTTTGTGGCTTGGATGTTCGAAATGCTGACCGCCTCCAAAACGGACGTGCTAACCGCGCCCCCCGCCATCAAGCTGCCAAGGATATTGGTCGATTTGTATTCCCGTGATTTCTTGGCCAGCGTCTTGTGTGTGGATTCAACCGCAACCGCCATGCCTTCATCGAGCGTCGGTGCCGTGCCGCCCAGCGCTGCAATGTCAATCAATGGCGTTGGATCGATCTTGCGGCCTGGCGAGATTTGGTAGTGGCCTGCAATGTCAATGCCGGGATATGCGGCCTTTATCGCCGCCACAACCTCATTGATCGCGGCGTGCTGTTCTGGCGTGTAGGGTAGCCAGATGTGGCCCCGGCCATGGTGTGGCGTGTCTTTGGCCTGCAATCCGTCGAACTCGGTAAACCACTCGCGATAAAACGCCATCGCCTTATTTGGCGTGCCCTTCAATTTGCCTGGATCAACAAGCCCGATCGAGATCGAGAAACTGTTGCACCACTGGCGGCCCTTCCAGCTTGACCGGCCGGCATGGTTCACACGGCGATTGAGCGGCGCCAATTGCACAACCTCGCCGTCTCTCTCAATGATGATGTGATATGCGACCTTGCGCGCGTTCTTTTTGCAGTAGTCAACAGCCGAGCCCTTATCAATCCGCGTGCCGGTGCCGTGCACGACAATCAGCGTCGGGGCGATGACATCGCCAATGTGTGCGGTTTGATCGTAGCGGGCGCCGCCTAACTTGTGATCAATGATCTTCATGCTGAGACCTTTTGATTGCGCTCAGCCAATCGCCGTAGAGCTATACGCACGGCCTCCAGACCATCACCCTCCTGCAATACAAACGTATGAGACAAGTTTCCGCCAGCAACCTCTGGCCGCATGTCTTCCAGGTACGGATTGCGAGCTTCTGGCGCCGGTTCGTATTCTTGATGACGACGCCAGCCGCCTACTGTCGATGCAGCAAGCAAAATGGCGGCAGCGATCGACGCCAATGACGTTGCAATCCCACCCCAGGCACTGAGGCCGTAGTTCGCCCAGAACCGCGATTTCTTGTCAGGCTCGATCTGCAAGGTGAAGGCTGCCGCAACATTGCGCGCGTGCTCAAGTGCGGCTGAGGCTTGCGTCGGCGTTTCCGCAGCTGCGGCTTTGGATTCTTTCAATTCAATATCAAGCGTGCGATATTGGTTCTGCAGGCCGGTGCGTTCAACTGCGTTTGCCCGTGCCGCCAGTAGCTCTTTCAACTTGCGCTGGCGTTCTTCGCATTTTGGGCCGCACTCAACCCGCGCCGCTTCTTGGCTCACGAGTTTTTCCTGCAACCTGATTTGCTCATCGAACGCGGTTGGATCGGTCAGCGGGTAGCGCGTGCCACTTTCGCCAATGTAGACGCCTTTCCATGCGACCGTTGCCTTGATCGTCGCCATGTCCTTCTCGATGCGCGAGACTTCATTGCGTGCGTTCTTGGCCTTGTCGTTCTGGTTATCCGTGCGCACAAGATCGGCCTTGCGGAACAGAGCCACCGTGCCAGCATTCGTAATCACGTCGGTTGCGAAGAAAAACAATCCGAACAAGAAAAAAACCGCGATCTTTCCCCAGTTCTGCTGCAATACTGATTTAGTAAGAGCGTTGAAAAGAAGAGGCGAGAGCAATGAGATGCAGAAGAACATCAGAAAACATATCGCAGACAGCACCCAACTTTCGCCGCCGAACGTCGAGCCAAAGATACCCGTCAGAACCGCAGAGCAACCAGCGATGATGTATGCGATAGCTGTCAGAGACAGATGGCTCGCATTGATCGACGATCTGGCCATAAATTATCCTTTGCCTGTTAAGGCCGGCGCGCTCTCAGTTCCGCTTGTGCACGCCCGACTTCAGCCAGCAGATCCGATGGAAGATTTGAGACACGGGCCTCTAATGCGTCGATACGTTTGCTAAGCACACCGGCATGCGTCATGCCTGCGTTGCCAATGTCGCCGATGATGCTTGCAAGCTCGTCGATGTCTGCTTGGCTCACCATGTTGGTTTCGACGGAAAGAACCCGTTCCAGAAGATCACCAAGGCCTTTTGGCACCGCCACTGCGTCGTTTGCAGCAACCTGCATCAACGGCTCCGGCCTGTTCTCCAAATCGGTAACGCGGGTTTGCAGGTCTACAATGGCTTGTTCGATCGTCGGGGAGATCGTTTCCCGGACAACAACTTCACGACTTGTGGAAACGCCATTGACACCGTCTCTTGCGCGCGCAGCGAATGCGTCTGCTATAGCCCCTGCCTGCTTAGTCGAGCGTTCGGCTCGGCCAGTATTTATCATCGGCGTAATCCCCCGGAATCGGGCTTGAGTCTTTGAGCTTACGCGCTACAAATCGGATGTTCTCTTCGTATGTATCGACGGCATCGCCGAAATCATAAAATTCCGTTGCTGTCATTGTGATCTGGCTGTTGTTTGCAGAAATCCAAGTGAATGTGTCGCCCTGCTTTCCGACCGCCATCAAACCAAGTGCAAGCGTCGTCTTCTTGGCTATCGCTGCCCGGCTCGCTTCGTCTGATTGGAACTCTACACCACCATGCACCACGCCACCATCTAATCGCCTGTCTCGCTCGCGATTGATTTGTTCCCTTGTGGCTTGACGGACATACCGCGCCCCATCCCAGTGATCCCCAATTTTCACGCTGGCATGATCAGGACTTCCCATTTTTCGGCCGGCGGGCAGCACTTGATCAGGATCGGGCACCATATCAACAACGGTATCACCACCATCAAGAACCGGGTACATGCGCACCGTTTTGACAGTGCGTGTTTTTAGGTCGATTACAACCTTGGTATGCATCACGCCCCCTTGATGCCGTAGATCGTGAATGTGCCAGTGATCGTGCCAGAACTCAGAGTGAACCGCATGGCGTCAATCGCCGTTGAGGTAGTCAGTATTCCAGAAAACGGTATCGCTTCGTTATACGAAGCCCGACGTATTGAGCCTACACCGAACAGTGTTGTTGGTGCTGCCGTTGTAGGATCAATCAGCGTTAATTCAAAACTGCTTGGCGTGTTATCATACACGCCATCTGCAATGTTGATTTGCGATGCGCTTGCAGATTGACCGCTAGAAGCTAGTGTCTGATATGTATAACCGTAATCTGCTGTGATATAGCTTCCGCCGCCATCGCTTGAGAACTCCACCTCCAATGATACGTTGTCAGTTGATGGCGTGAAGTTGTTCGCAAAAATCTTGTAGCTTTCATAGTCGGTGCTAAGGCCGGTAAACTCAACCTCTGATGCTGCGGACGCAACCACTTCTGAAATGACTAAATAATCATTATCATCGGTGTCGATGTTCGTCCAAGCACTTGCCTGGAACTGCACATTGATATCTTCATCGATGACGTAGGCAATCCATCCGCAGTCAGCAGTCGGAGTGTATTGGATGTAGCTCGAAAGCCCATCATATTCGAGCACGTCATGTTCTGCATAAGATGACCATGCGCCGGTTGGCGTTCCGACAACAATGTAGCGCTCACCAACCACGGGCGAAGTTGGCGGCGAGGTGCGCCGGTCAGTGACCCGAAAGATTGATATGTCGCGCGTGAGAAACGGCGGCACATAGCTTGAAACGTTCCAGCCGGCACCGTCCGATGTGATCCACACAACTTCACCAAACGATCGCAGCGCAAAATGTGTGCTGCTGTACGCGCTTTTGATGGTCTGGCTCGAAACCGTGCGAATGACAACCTGGTTTGCCGTGCCATTGTGCCGGATACCGATCGGGAAACCATCCGTTGCCGTAACCGCAGATAGCAGTGTAATCGTCACCGTCGCGCCGGAACAATCGACGTTGTAGAGCTTACCCTTGTCGGCTGTCGTGAGAGTTGAATCGCTGGACGTTGCAACAATCGGCGCTTCCGCCGTGACATTGCCGGTTAAAAAAGTCGAAGTGTCGAGCGCGCCGAGGATGTTATCGTGAGACCACAGTGTGGTGGCGTCCGACTTCTTGGCGATGATCTTATAAGCCGTTGTGCCGGTGTAGAGCAAAGCCTTGACATCAGAGACGGTTGGATAGCCGCCCGCATCACACGTGACGGTTGAGCCTGCTGATGTGCTTAGGCTACTGTCTGTGTAGACCGCGCGGGTGTTGGATGTGCCCGCGTCGTAGAACTCCAGCGTTGCCCCGCTCTGCGGCGTTCCGTTCTCGTCGGTGACGCGAAAGCCGGGCTTGAAGATGAGTCTGCTATCGGGCATATTTGCTCCTCATATTGCCGCTACAAGCGGACGAGGCTGAATTTATGACAAACGCAAACGCCATCGACTTGCACAAACCCAAAGCATTCCGCCGCAAGGCGATCAACTGTGCTTTGTTGGTTCTGATGCTATGGGGACTAACAACTGCGGCGGCCTTGCTTGCACTTCTCTACAGGCAACCAGAATGGGCCAAATACGCGCTATGCTGGCAGATTGTTCTCGTTCCCGGCATGGCTGTTCATAAGGTCATAGAACTCCGACACACATGGCACAACATACAACAAGACGAATGGAGCAACCTCTATTGTCTTTCGCCATTGGTTGCCAGTGGGTTGATTGCTATTTTGGCAGCCATCACCGTCTCGTGAGGGAATTCGGAGGCGCGGCAAAGTCCGCTGTCCGATCTGTCGTTGCGGCTGGAGAGAACGCGGAAGCGTAGCCCGCAAGACTTGGTGCTTTTGGCGTCAACGCCTGCGTCGTGACTTTCGACGCGGTTGCGCCGCCGAAATTCTTCTCCAGCATTGGCGGCACCACCTTGGCCAGCGCCCGGTATATCCTGGCAATCAATACTTTGTGGCGTTGGCCCTTTGATCCGAACGTGTAGCGCTGCTGTTGTGCTTTCAATGTATCTTGCACCATTTGCGGGAACAGACTGCGCACCGCCGTCCCAGATCCGGGCGGGTTCGGGTCTTTCGGCGTTGCGCTTTTGAGTGCCTGCGCGAGTTGGCGCATCAATGTCTGCTCATTTTTACTATAAAGCACATTCATCAAGCTGCGTTGATTGGCAAAGGCCGTTTCAACCGATGTGATCAGCGTTTGATTTGGCAGCATTTGACCGTTTTTGCCAACCACCAGTTTCAGCCAATGGGCCAAACGAACATCGTTCCATGCATCTTTGCCTGCTTTTCCGCCGAGCTGCGTGGCTGCTGCCTTGTACCGTTTCACGGCATCGACCGCCCCGGCCGGAAGCGATGCCTTGGGGCCGGCTGCGCCAAGCAGTGCCTTTAATGCCTCCTCGCCCGTCTGCGCATCACCAACCTTTTCAAGTATGCGGGCTGCTGGTGTTTTCTTGCCGTTCAATCGCGGCTGCAAAATGCTCCTAAGTTCAGCCGTCGTGCGCCTGGCATTAAGGACCGCTTGAGCAGCGCCCGGCGATCCTGTCAGAAGATTTTTTTCGGCCGCGTCAACCATCCAGTCGTCGAATGCCTGGTATATCGCCTTGGCGGCCCCCGCGTCTGTAGAGGTTTTCGCGCCATCCTTCATGGACATAAGCCGTTTGCGCATTTCGTCGATATAACGAATAGACTGTTGACCAAGTATCTCTGGAGCTTCCGGGTTAATACCAGCACGCCCCTTTATGTAAGCGTCCAACTCACGCGCCATAGAGAGCGCGGCCGGCGTCTCTGATGGCTGCGATGAACCCGGTGGCGGAATATCGACACGCCGAGGCCCTAACGCCTTCCGCACGAAGTCGGGTAATGTATCTAATGCGCCCGATCGCGGCGCAATATTTTCCGCCTTTTTCCACGCTTCATTCTCAATCGCACTAATCCGGCTCTTGGCCGCGTCGAAACCTTGCTTGACGCCAGCCCCGAGAACGTCACCGCCCTGATCTTGCACGCCGCGCCTCGGCGCAAGTCTCGGCGCGATCACGTTGGCTCCAGCATCGCCGCCGGCTTCGCCTCTTGCGGCCCGGTCAATCGCGGCTTTCTGCGCATCATCCAGATTGCGCAGGCTCTCTTTCGCCTGCGGGCCAAGCGTACCAGCGCGAATGTCCTTTTCAATCAAGAGCATCTGCGGATCGTTCGTGCGCTGCCCCTTGGTTGTCGGGATGCCGAACCGATCGGTCTGCGATTTAACCAGAGCTTCCGCCGGGTCTAGCGCGTTTGTGGCTTGCCGCTTAAATTCCTTGGCCAGCTCGGTATCGACCAAATTTGGATCGATGCCGTTCTTTTCGAGCAACGCTTTCCCGCGTGGCGTCAGCTTTCCATCCGGCGTGACCAGAGAACGATCGCCAATCATTCGGCGGATGAACGGACCGGCCACACGGCCGAGCAATTCGCCACCCGCACCGAGCGCGCCGGACACCGCCGCGCGGGTCGTATCAAGCGGCTGTTTGGAACCAAGACTTTGGGCCGCGATATCCTGCGCAACGCTCGTGCCGGCTGCGCCAACGCCTTGCGCAACCATGTTGCCCACCGTGCCAAGGCCGCCGGCCACCTTACCGACACCATACGCCGTTGCCATGTAAGGCAGCGCCGATCCGATCGCCCGGTTTACATCCTTGCTATCGAGACCGGGTTGATTAACATAGGCTTGCTGTGGCTTGCCATCTTGGCCGCGAAACTCAATGATTTCATAGCCGTTGGCATCCTTGAAGCGGCGCATAAACCTGTCGCCGAGAGACTTCTGATAGATATCACCATATCCGGCATCATTGGCCCCTGACATTTCTGCGTAAGGATCGATTATGCCTGATGCATCCTCGATGCTTGGCAAGCCCTTGAATTTTGGATCATGCTTGCCGGCCACTGCCGTATAGGCGCTTTGCGCCATTCCCGCAGCGCTATCAACAACCGGCTTTACATATTCCTCATATGCCGTTTTAGGTTGCTGCTTCCATTGCGACACCTGCTCGGCCGTAACCCCTTCCGAAGCAAGATAGGCTGACACATGCTCATCAGGCGCCTTAGCCTGGAACATGCGTTTCAGGTTTCTGTCGATCTTCTCGAAATCAGCCATCATTCAAGCCCGTACTGGCTGCGAAGCGCGCCGATCGGAACGCCAGCAGTGGGCGATCGAGGCGGTTCTTCACCGGCTGCGCGAAGCTGAGCGATCAAGCCGGAGAACTGCTGCGCAAATCTTTGATCAACCTCACCGAGTGCTTGATAGACATTCGCATCGATCCGGCCACGGTTCTGGCGCGCATATTCTCTAATCGCTTTCGACTTTGCAATCTGGTATTCTTTTTGGAGCATACCGAGCGCAATGATCTGCCTGTTGCCGTCCGGTGAATTTGCCAGACCGGGCGCCATCTCGACCAAGAACCGCCTGTCGGAATCAGACATAGGCCCCTCCAGATTATCCTTGAGCGAGACCGCAATCCCCTTGGCAAGATTTTGCACCACTTCGCCGGACGACACGCCGGCCACGGGAACACCAAAGAGTGTTTGCGCCGCCTTCTTTAGCGACAGCACGGTGTTCCCGCCCGTGCCCGTGTAAAGGTTTGGATCTGACATTGCACTGCGCATCACGCGCAGATTGTTCAAATCACGCTGCGCAGTTGCCCCGGATTTCTGACTTTCTATAAACAGCTTTGCATTGTTCTCAGCAAGTTTTTTGTCGTAAGCCGTTTCACCTGCACCCACATTCACGTTAGTTGTGGGCCTGCCTAGCTCCCTATAGCGCGCCATTGCAGGATCGATTTGACCCTGTGGACCAGCCCACCAAGGCCGCGCCGGTCCTTGCGATGCTTTCTGCCTTTGAAAGTCAAACTGCTGCGCTCTCAGATTGTAGTCTCTGAGGCTGTTCGCTTCTGCCTTGTTGGCCTGTGCTTGACGCCAGTCCATGTCTTCTTTGCGCCAGTCCGCCTGCCTCTCAGCGTCGAACTGCTGGTTCATGCCTTGGCGATACTGGTTAAGCGCGTTCGTCATCGGCGCCGTGTTGATCCTTAGCGCACTTTGCGGAAGCAAATAGTTGACCATCAGATCATCCCAAGAAATTCATGCCGGTGAGCATGTTGCCGAACGGTGACGTTTTACTTTTTCCGGGTGTGAAGCCGCTTATCAGCGTTCCGCCGATCGCCAGCCCATTGTTAAACGCAGTGTTTCCAGTGCCGGCCTGCCCTATGAGTGAACCCGCCTCCGCATTGCCCCTTCCCGTGTATAGATTGGCAAGCTGCTGGCCGGTGTTCATGTCGATATTGGAAAGCTGATTGGCAACGCCTAAACCTTGCGCGCCAAGGCCCTGCAACCTGTTAAGCCGATCCATGGTGTATGACCGGCCGGCTTCCATCCCAACTCGATGTCTGGCCTTAGCGGCAAAACCGCTATTGCCAAGGCCCATTGACGACGCACGCCTTTGTGCAGCGTCAACGGCTCTGTCTTCATCATAGCCGCGTTGCGGGTCTGCCTGATACGTGTTCCAATAGCTTTGCTGAGCGTCTTGACCATTGACGCCGAGCGCATCGGTGTATTGCCGGTAAGCCGCATCGCCACGGTTCTGGTATGGCGTCAGATAGTTTTTAGCGCTGCTGCTATGGTCGTTGATGGACTGAATGCCGTTATTGTATCCGGCCACCTGAGCGGCACCAGCATCCCGGATTTTGCCGCGCTGCCAGCTACCTGTGAATTCACCCCAGAAGCTCATCAGCTACCCTCCTGCAATTCACGAATGATTGCCTCGACCGTTCGGAGCCATTGCAAAAGCTCCGGTGGGATGTTTTCCAACTGGGGAAGCGGCGGCAATGGTGTTGGCATCAGAACCTCGGCGTGAGCGCATTGGGAATGCGTTGCATTGGGCTGTATTCGTTATTGTAAGCATCTCGGGCTGGTTGTCGCACAGCCCTGTCCGCTAGGTATTCACCCGCCATCATGGCGCCCGCGCCGACGGCGCCCGTTGCCAAGGCTCCAGGTCCAGTGGCACCGCCCAAACCAGCACCCATAGTCCCCCCAAGAAAGCCCGACATTCCCGCCCCGTAGAGACTCATATCCCTTGGCGGCATTGGGTTCTCCCACCAGTTTAGCGGATAATATTGAGGCGCCGAAGCAACAGTATACATATTTCCCGGTCCATATTCGGAATTCATTGGTTTTCTGCCATTCATCGTCATGCCCTCAATGGTTCAGCATCAACGGCCATTCCCGTGATGCCCTTTGCAACTTTGGCTGATACGCTCAACTCGAACTGAAACCCGTCTTCTCGCGACTTACCGAAGCGGCGCATTTTGATGCGCTTCAATCTCTGACCGGCTGCGCCGAGACTTTCATGACGCACGGCAGACCAATTGTTCCCGCCGTCGAAGGAATGCCGCACGGCCAATTGCGGGTTTGAATCGTCAGTGTCAGAACTCACCGCGCCAACACCTGCAATCGCGTCAACGAACAGGTGGTTGATCTTCACGCCCCTTGGATAGCCATGCACACTGGGCGGCTGCACCGTCATCACAAGCGGTTGGCCTGCTTCATCATATGCCGTATCGGACATTTCATAGAGCGTGCCAGTCGTAGCATCTGCAGCGATTGCCTTGCCTGCAAACCGGCACACATCCCCGATCCGCCAAGTGTTGCTGTTGTGGCTTCGCCGCTCGTGCCAGAAGTTCGTGTAAAGGTCATAGACCCAGCACCAGTTTGCATGGCGGATAGCATAGAATGAATGCTTCCCGCGTGCCCAGCCAAACCCCTTGATTGTCGATTTATCCGTGACACTCGAAATCGCGTCCGTAACGGCATTATTTGACACCACCTGCCCGCCATAGCCAGATCTGGCGCGAACCTGGTTTTCATGGTCGATCCACAACACCGTTTCGCCAACACGGGCAGCGCTTGCACCGGCCACCGTGCCAATCTGTTTGGTTGCCACCCGCGCAAATGAGAAATCAGCCGATCCGACATTGCGCCACCACTCAACCGATTCCGAACCGATCAGCATGGCCTCGCGTTCGTGTGCGATGATGCGCACCAGCTCGTCCGGGTAGCTTTCTGCATTGGCCGTTTCGAGCGCGTCCCATGAGCGCATATTGTTCTGCGCAGAGACTTGCCAATAACCGCGCCCGGCTGATGTCAGTGTGTAGTCATCAACCACGGCCAAAGAATTAGGGCCGCGCAAATTGTCGTCCTGGTATATTTCAAATAGGCCGTTGTCGATCACGCCAAACACGCCATCTGATGCAATGCCGACCTGCTGCCCCGTGCCGCGACTGTTGGCTGCCATATACACAGGGCCATCTGTCGGGATGCCGCCAAGAACGGTCGCCGTGCCGGTCAGGTCCACTGAGTAGACAAGTCGTCCAGCCACGACATAAAGCGCCGACGATAGCGGCAGCATGGCCCTCACACCTTCCGACGTGCCAAGCGTTGCAAACGATGTCAGGCCATCGCTCGCATAAAGCGGCCATTGCATCTTTCCCTCGGCGCCGGCATGCTCGGCATAGCAGTTGATCAGCCGCGTGTTACCGTCTTGGCCGTAGCGAGCTGGATTGGATGACGTACCAAGGGAAATCGAACGAATTGCCATGATCAAGATGCCAACGTAATTGTTACGACGCCATTCTCGCCGGCATTTGCACCAGATACTGCATCGCCCGCGTTTGGATATCCTGCAGGTTGTCCTGACGGTGCATTTAGTCCCGACCCACTTGTTTTGTTGCCTGTCAGAGACCCATCCAAAAATGAACTACCGCCTCCACCAGCACCATAATAACCGCCGCCAGAACCGCCACCATAATAACCGCCGCCGCCTGTCCCAGCGGCATTATCGCTCGCAGATTGACTATCCCCGCCGGCATATTTGGCGCCAGACCCGCCCGTTCCAGTACGGCCAACGCCGCCAGCGCCGCCAGCAGACTGCGTGCCTCCACCGCCGCCACCGTCTAGGCTAACATACGTCCCACCGGCAACGCCGGTTATTGCACCGCCTTCGCCTGCGACTGCTGCTGCTGATCCGCCTCGCGATGGCCCGCCGCCACCTGCACCGGCAATAGCCAAGTAAGTGCTACTAGCATCATTGAGATTCGCAGTTGTTGTGCCACTGCTTACGAGGGAAGATGTTACCGCAAACCGAGACGATCCCCCGCCTGAACCCCTGTCTTCACCGTTATATGTAACGCCCTGATGAGCGCCACCATCCGGCCATCCCCCGGCAAGATTTGTGTCCGTGCCATTTTGGCCTCCTTCGCCAACTGCTATGGCGTACTCCGTTCCACCCACCATTGTATAATCAGAAAAATCGACCTTTGCAGCCGCACCGCCCCGGCCTTCTGCTGACCCGCCGCCGCCGCCCCACAACTCAACATCAACAACAATAGAAGAGCGCGGCGTAACCCTGTGCACTTTATCCGCCTGATAGGCCAACACTAGCGGCCCTGTCGCAAGGTCATGCGTTCCAGTTGAATCATCAGCATAAGTGATGTCTAATACCGTAGAATTACCACCACCAACTGCAAATCCAATAAGATTGCTTATTTTAAGCATCCGGCCACACCACAATTACCGCACGCACCTCTTCATTTGATTGGGCTGCATTGATCAAAGCAGCCGCTTGGTTGCTCGCATCTCGAATACTCTTGATGAGCGCCCATGCGGCTGATGCAGATGCATAAATGGATTGTTCGGCACTCGGCCATCCTGCCGGGTCCGCGCCATAGGTCGTAGCCATTTCCAAGCCAAGCGCTAAAGCGTTGCGCTGCTTATATTCCGGCATGATTGACAATATCCGCGCCCCGGCATCTGCATTGATTGCGTCGATCCGCGTTGCCTTCGCAGCGTCAAGCGATTTCTCCTCAATCGTCCATGCAATAAAAACTCGATCCACCTCGATCGTTTCGCTACGCACGAGATTTTGCGTTGCAACATCATAATTCGGCTGGCCATCAGCCTCGATCGGGCGCCAGGTTGGGCCACCATCTGAAGCTATGGTCGATGTTGGCGCGATCTTCGTTTCACGTGAAACGATCTCGCCGTTCACTACTTTGGCGTAAATCATGAGTCGTTCGTCGCATCCACTGTGTAATGTATCTTGACGCCCATCAGCCGGGCATCGCCGGTCATAGTGTCAGATCCATCGTTTGCGTCTCGATAAACTCGAAAAGCCACGTACTCCTCAGCGCCAGGCGATCCCGCAACCGTCATCGCCGACGTTTCGGCCGTGATAATCACGTCGCCGGCCGTCGCTTCTGCAGCATCCGTAACCGTCACCGCCGTCCCAAATGCAGTATCCAGCGCATCCGAATTGGCAAACGCCACCGCCTGGATGCCCCAAATACAGTTGCCGCTCGTTGCGGTCGTTTGCCAAATGAACTGCACGATGAGCGTGCCCTCATCCCACGATTTCGGCATCTGCACTTGGAAATGACCATATTCGTCGGTGCTGTCGTCAAAATCGAGAACCGCAACATTTACAGCATTAGTAGTTGTCTCGATTTGCGCAGACGCGGCACCGTTGGTCGTAGCAGACAAGATTGCACCGGCAGGCACGAAAATTGTCTCTTGACCGACACCAAGCACCGGAATATCTCCGACTTCGCCATATCCATCGGTGTTGGTTGCCGAAACATCCGTGACCGGGAATCGATCAGTTGCCGCAAGTGTGATCTGCGACTTATCTTTCCACCGGACATTAGCCATTAGGCACTAGCCACTTGGAAATACCCGCCAGCGGCAAGCTGGATGGTGAAGTCAGCACCATCAACCGCCGTTACATCGGCCGGCGCGTTGTCGAGAAGGCAATATGCCATGATCTTGTCGGTTGACTGTGGAACGCCGGAACCGGCCGCGACATGCACCAACACCGCATAACGCGCGGTAATCGAACCGCCCGCGGCTGTCCATGCAGGGTCTACACTGTCGAATGTGACCGTGCCGCTCGATTCCGTCCATGTCACAGTGCCAGGAAAATCGCCGCCCGTGGTGTAGCCGTTGCCGTTCGCAACTTCACTGGCCGAAACGTCCGCATAGGTCGAATGCGTCAGTGCGGGCGTGTATCCACTTGTCACGAGGATGACGGAGAAAAACGCATCGCCCGCGTCGAGGTCTATCGTCCCGTCTCCAATGTATTCCTTGGTCTTGTTATAGACCACCCATGCGTCAGCTGCCATGTCTGCTCCTTAAACGATGCCGTAAGAGTTGCCGGACTCGTCAACGTATTGATTGCTTGAGCCATCCACCATGGTATCCCCGTTGAGGATCGTTGGCGTTTGGCCGGTGTAGGTAATCGACGCGGCGGCCGGTGTAATCGTAATGCTGGCCACGACGTTTGGCGCTGCCGTGCTGTACTGGATGCTTGCGGCGGCAGGGCTGATGATCTGATCAATTACAGCGACCGGCGCGGCCGTTGCATAAGTGATCGCTTCGGCTGCCGGGCTGATAATCTGATCAACAACGATAGTCGGTGCCGCTGTCGTGTACTCGATGCTGGCTGACGCTGGCTTCGGCACCTGATCAACGAACACATCCGGCGCAGCGGTCGTATATTCGATCGACGCGGATTCAGGCAGTACATTGATGCCGATAACAACAGTCGGCGTTGCGGTTGAATACTCAATGCTGGCCGATGCCGGACGCAGAATGTCGTCAACAACGACGAACGGCACCTGACCCGTGTAAGTGATCGACCCGCTTGCTACAAATATCGGGATAGTTGGCGCGGCGGTCGTGTATGTGATCGACGCGGCGGCCGGTTCCAGCACCCGATCAACCGGCAAGCCTTCAAGATTGTCCTCTGTGATTTGGTTCAGTTGAAGAAACACATCCGCCGGCTCCGGCCGGGGATTGTTTACGCGCTGCTTGTCCTTGCGCCCACGCACGAACTCTTGCGGGTGGCGCGGCTCCCAATCCTTGAGGCACACGAGGCGATTGTCCCATCGCAGCCGTGTCTGCGATGAGCGCACCTTGAACCCGCATTCATCGCAGATAACCCAGTGATCGCCTGCGATATAGCCATAACTAGCCAATGTAGCCTACGATATCGCCGGAGGTGTAGGCTGTGCAGTTGAGGCGCCATGAACGCGCGTGGCGGGTTAACCCGGTAAACGGCTCTGCAACAACGGTCATGTCAGCTGTAACAGCCGCAGAAGCAGGAAGCCAATCCCCCTTAATCTGCACTTCCAGCCGAACAGACCCGACGCCGAACCCGGTTATATAGTACATCGGCACCTCGCCGCGCGCCGTCTCAAACACGTCAGACGTTCCGGTCGCGCCGAACGTTACTTTTACCTGATCGCTCATCGATACATCTCCATGTCAGGCTGGAACCTCACAAACTGCTCACGGTCGAAGGCCTCGTATTGCGCCCGCATCTGTTCGGCTCGCGCAATGATCCGTTGCGCGGTTGGCGTGCTGTCGCCGTCCATATCGAGAAGCCGCGCCGCCAAATTATACGTCACCACCGGCAGTGCCTCTTGCGGCACGTCTAAATTATCAATCGATGTCGTGATATCCTCGACAACGCGCTGATAGGTATATTGCAGCGTTTGCGTGGTCGCCGTCTTGAGCACCGGCCACGTTGTGATCGTGGTTGCAGTTGTACCATTGTCGAGCCAATACGTGGTTGGGATGCCGTTATTCGATTTTAGCGGCTGCTCGTCGTATTCTTCGCCGGTCAGTTCATGCATGGGCAAATCGCGTCCGTTCGCGTCGCGATATCTGACGGAGTAAACCTTCACCGGCCTTGGCGATAGCGTATATGTTGCCGTGTCGCTCACCAGCGCCACAGAACCACGCTCTGCGCGCCAAAGGTTCGGCCCTGTTGTCTGCCATTCCTTCAGCATCAAATTCAGCATGACCAGACCGTCAGCCATATCGTTGGCGTTGACGGTCTGGTCGTGGGCGTTGAGCGCTCCGATGAGTTTTAGGGCAAAAGTTACCGTCTCCCCCGCATTCTTCGAAAACGTTATGACGCCGGAGGTAGCCATTAGCTCACCGTGTAGACGATAAAGCCGGTATGCGTGCCGCCTGTCGCAGCCGAAGCACCAACCTTGCCATATACTGCGGTGACACCTGAAACAGCCGTGCCGTGCAAAGCACCGGTTGTTCCGGCCACCAATGCAGACGAGGTGCCTGCATCGCAATCGAGTTCGTTTGCAAACCCGTCATCGTCGCCAGATGTGCCGATGTCAACGGTTGGATTGGTGCCACCTGTGGCGCCGCCCTTGCCAAGAACATCAACCACAATCGCACCGTCCGGGATGTACCCAAGCAGCACCTGGGTTGCAGATGTTGGATCAAACGAATAGGCCATGTAGTACGTTCCGCCGGCATTGGTGACGCGCCCGGTAGGCCCATCACCAACACCATAGCCACCAGCGGTTCTGGTTACAGCGACCATGCATCAAGCTCCTGGTGAACCATAGATGGCGCGCCATTCAGTCCAGCCGACAGAGAACCGCATTGTCGATTTCGCCTTGGCGTTGTCTGTGTCGAAATCATTGTCGCGGGTGAAGTCGGTGCCACGCCGCGTAAACCGGCGCAGTCCGTCCGGGGCATTTGTTTTGATGAAGAACGCGTCCGTGTCGGTCAGGTAGTGGTTGACGACAACGCCATCCTGGAACAAGCCCATGGACTTGATAGCGTTAACGTCGTTGTTGGCCGTTCCAACCTGAAGCTCAGAGCGCAGGATGCGTTCCGCTTCAAATTGCAAGTCAACCGGCACAATCAGCTTTTTAGGCTGGATCGCAACACGGAGGCCCCGCGAGTTCTTCGCCTGACCGATCTGGATCACGAGGCTTTCAAGCGCTGCTTCCGACAAGTCCGCCGCTGTGGCGATCTCATTGGATTGGGTACCATCAAGCGTTGGGTGATCAGTTGCGATCAGTTCCTTCGCATCGCCGCCGACATAGGACGAATTAAAGGCCCGGTTGATCACGTTCGCCGCAACCACCTCTTCAGTCTGGCGCATCGAAAACGCCAAAGCTTTGGTGCGTTTGAAGGCGCTGGTCTTGTAGAGGTTGTCTTCCCGCTCTTCGCGGGTGACGATCCAGCCGAGACCATAAACAACATGCGTGTAGCGCGTTGTGTTGCCCTGCTGGTGGCTGTCGTAACTGACCGCGCCGCCCTGGCTCTTTACCGGAGCCAAGCCGAAGCTGGTGGTTTCGACATCCTCTTCGTAGTTCTTCGATGACTTCGATTCATCAAAGATCATCGCCCATTCTTTGGGGTGTTCGCCGTAGCTCATCCCCCAAAACTTGTGCACACCCGGCCAAAGCGCGGCGGGATGATTGCCAGTCGTAATAGTTCCAGCCATATCATTATCCCCTTATGCGCCGGCTTGAGCGTCAACCAAGAAATGGTTGTTGAGACGCACCAATAGTTTCGCGTTCGCGCCGACTTCATTGTCAGCACGTTGCACGTAGCCGAGAATGACGACATCCTCAGTCCCGTCACCAGAGGCAGTTGCCGTCGAGCTGTCGATTTCGATAGCTGAAAGCCCCGTGCCGGTTGAGCCGGAGGTGAACCCGGTCAGATCGGCCGAGTTGCCGATCGCTGTAACCGCCAAAGCTGCGCCGCCGGAATCTTCCTGCACTTCGAACAGTGCATTCGGATCACAAGCCACATAAACGTAACGTTCAGTTGAGGCTGCCCGGTAGATGGTCGATTCGCGCGTGACAGGTTCAACGCTCGTCACAACGCCAAGCACAGCATCGCCGGTCGAAACGTTGCCGGTGACGCTCATAACGCCGCCTGCATCGCCCGAACCGGCCGGCTTGACCAGTCCACCGAGATAAATCGCCGTCGAATCCGTTGCGGGAACGTAACAGCGCATGAGAGGCCCATTATAGGGCGCCCCAGACATATCACTCACGGGACTCAAGCCCCGTGGCGTGTCAGTGTTTAGATCGGA
>Ga0208645_1000500_pt1 | contig 41324 bp, 14 predicted proteins | sample VirMetDEL_Sep_01_FD_184519 | JGI IMG/M metagenome (GOLD analysis project Ga0208645, IMG submission 184519) | Aqueous microbial communities from the Delaware River and Bay under freshwater to marine salinity gradient to study organic matter... | ecosystem: Environmental > Aquatic > Marine >... | reverse complement strand
AAGTAATGGCGGAATGGACGGGACTCGAACCCGCGACCCCCTGCGTGACAGGCAGGTATTCTAACCAACTGAACTACCACTCCAACACAATTGTTTTTAACGTCTCATCAGACGCACCTTTTACATCGGTGAGATGGTGGGTGTGGAGGGGTTCGCCCCCCCGACATTCGCCTTGTAAGGGCGAAAAAACAAAAAGTCCGTCTCAACCAACACTACAAAGCATTTAGAGAAAATAAGCTAGGTTTCAGTAACTTATCATAAAAAATCATTTTAAATAACTTGACTATGACCCCGTCAACAAACCATTTTTTATAAAAAAATTGGTCACTGGATCGTAAACATAACCAAATCTAGCACTAACCTTTGCCCAACAACGGGCGGAGATACTACACCATTAATTTTATATGTCTAGGCTCCATGGAGTTTTTTTCTTCTTTAATGAAAACCGCTCCCCTACAGATTGAACTAGCTGCGATTCACTCTAAAAAAAAGAATCTACAAATGAGCTTTGTTTTCATCGCCCCTAGAGAAATAAAAACTATCCCCTCTATACAAAAATAAGAAAATTGATGAAGTGACAAGACCCTTATTTTTCACTAAACCCTCTCTCTTTGCATAAGATCTAATATATAACGCGCTACACGGCTATCGCGTACGATACTTTCATGGTCTCCTTCTATGGTCGTTTCCTGTGTCTGACCATAGGGATCCCATTCTCTTTTTAAGGCACCTTTTTGATAACGGGAACCTTGCAACGTCTGGCTGGACCAGAAAACATGAAGCGAAGCACGCACTGGTTGCAGCGTATGTTCCCTCATTTGCTGATGGCTACTCATAAAGAGCTGCATTTGCAGAAAGCGTAAGTCCTGCTCACCCTCGCCAGAGAAGGAGCCTTCCCTTTTATCCAGCAATTTGACCAGTATCTCAAAGGCATGTTTATCCTGAGAGCGGTTTATGGTCTGTCCATTCTGCAACGAGGTTTCCAGCCCCTGTAATGCTTCTTGTTGATGATCCAACAACCATTCTCGACGATGGTGATCCAAGCAAGCCAGATACCGTTTTACCAGATCAAGGCCTGCAACCTGAAGAGACACATTGGACACATCAGCTCTGGCATCGATGATGGTGACCCACTCCACACGCTCACCTTGTTCTTCCAAATGACGTGTTAGCGACATGGCAAGCCAGGCACCAAAAGACCAGCCGACAAACCGATACGGCCCTTTCGGTTGTATCGAGCGAATACAGCGGACATAGCGCTTGGTCAGATCTGCTATCGTTTCTTCAGTCTTTGTATCTGTATACAGAGCCAAAGACTCAATGCCATACACCGGAAAACGGTTATCAAACGCCTGTACCATATCCTGATAAGCCCGTACGATGCCTCCCGCCGGGGGCAGAACAAACACACTGGCAACCTGTGTGTTGTGCGTTTTCAGGTTTGCTTTTGCCTGATCATTCATTGGTACTAACAATCTCTCAGTCTGATCACCAGTCTCTGTTGAGAGAAACAAAGCCTGTACCTGCTCCGCGAGATCGCCTAACACCGGGTAGCGAAACACCTGAGCCAGAGGCAGTTCGATGGCTAACTGGCGGCGCAGCATTGCAATCATTCTGCCCGCCAGTAACGAGTTCCCCCCAAAGGCAAAGAAGTCATCTTCCAAAGCAAGGTCACTCACACCCAACAGAGATTCCCAAACACGGGCAATGGCTTTTTCCGTTTGCGTAGCTGGTGGTGTTTTGCTGACATCTTCACTCACTACCTGCTCAATAGACACAGACAAGGCCTTGCGATCTATTTTATTGTTGGCATTAAGCGGCATGGTATCAAGCGGAACGATATACTGCGGCACCATATAAGAAGGCAGCACCTCTTTGAGATACTTCCGTATCTTGGTGATATCAACGTTATTGCCCGTCACATACGCCACCAGACAGGCTTTGGGCGTGTTGGCGTGCCATAGTGTTACAACGGCCTCTTTGATATTGGCAAGGGCCGTCAGTCTTGCTTCAATTTCTCCGGTTTCAAGGCGATAACCACGCAGTTTTATCTGAAAATCTGTGCGCCCAACAAAGTACAACGCCCCTTCCGGTGACAGAAACACCTTGTCGCCCGTTTTATACAACCGGATCGATTGTGTCTCACCCAACACATCTGTTGTCAGCAGGTAATCCAGAAACACGCTTTGTGTTAACTCTGGCTGATTTAGATAACCTTCTGCCAACCCATCTCCGGCGATGTACAACTCTCCTGTCGCGCCAGGCGCCACCGGATTCAGCCAGTCGTCCAGCACATAAAGTTGGGTATTGGTAATAGGCTTACCCAATGAGGGCTGGTGGACATTCTCCTGGGTGATACGGCTGAAAGAAGACCAGATGGTGGTTTCCGTTGGACCATACATGTTCAGCAATGTAGCCCCTCTGGCAAGTATGTCCTGCGCCAGAGAGGCAGGTAGTGCTTCACCTCCTACTAGCGAAGTCAGCCCAGACCAATCCTGTGTTTCCTGTTCGACTAGCATTTGCCAGGTAGTAGGCGTTGCCTGCATAAAGCGGATATTTTTATCCTTAATACAGCGGTTTAGCGCCTCTCCGTCACGCACTTGCTCTTCGTCGGCGATCACCACTTTACCTCCCGTTAACAACGGCACGTAAAGCTCCAGGGCAGCAATGTCAAAACCGACTGTGGTCACCGCCAATAAAGCCTCCTGTGGCGAGATCTGAATCAGTGCCACCATGCTGTGCAGAAAGTTATTCAAGGCAAAACGGGAGACCTGAACGCCTTTGGGTCGCCCAGTAGAACCCGAGGTAAAGATGGTATACGCCAAGCCGCTGTCCTGCGCCTTCATACGGGCTAATGCTTCCCCTCGGTCATATTCACTCAACCTTGCCTGAGCCACCAGCTCAGGCACACTGTGACACAATGATGCTGAGCCCATTTCAATACGACCATCCGTCAAAATGCAGTGCGGCTGTGCGCCTTCCAGAATCAGATTGAGCCGTTCTATCGGTTGTTGTGGGTCCAAAGGCACATAACTGGCACCACTGACGTATACACCGAGCAAGGCCACCAACATATCAACTCGGCGAGGATGACACACAGCAACTCGGCTGTGCTCGGTTATCCCTTTTTCTCTCAACCCCTGAGCAAGAAGCAATACTCGATCCAGCAATTGTTCGTAAGTAAGCTGTCCGTTGCCATCGACCACCGCCACAAGATCTTTTTTCGCCTCCCAATCTGCCAATAGGCCTTTACCAAGAGACCAGCCTTTAAGGTCCCTCTCTGGCCCCTGAAAATGGGCGTTACGAGAAAACGCCCGATGGGCAATGTGCGTCAAGGATGTACCTTGTTCTGCCTGAGTGAATACCCGTAGCAGCGCCTCAAGGGAGGTCAACATGGCTTTGGCCGCCTTTAGCGACACTCTCTCACCATCGCAAGCCATCCGCAGCAGAACCTCATCATGGGGCATGATAGTTAATGTCAGTGGGTAATTGTTGCGCTCATAGACTTTTAGCGGCGAGACGGATAAGCCTTGGTTTCTTTTATTGGGATTATCGGAAACGCCTTCGCTGGATGCTTCTCCCAAGGCTTCATTTTCAAACACTAGAAGTGTCTCAAAAAGCGACTGCCCTGGTTGCAGGGCACTTTGCGAGGCAATTTCCACTAAGGACACACTTTCGTGCTCACGCAATGACACCCCTTGTTGATGAGCCTGAGCCAGCAGGTCTTGCAGGGTAGCATCCGCTTTCAGAGTTAAGCGCACGGCTAGGGTATTAATAAAAATCCCCACGATGCGCTGAGCCTGATCCAGTTCTGGCGGACGCCCAGAGGTCGTCATACCAAACACTATATCTTGCTGCCCACTGTGGTGAGACAACACCATGGCCCAAGCTGACTGGAACAAGGCATTTAGCGTGATACCATGAGTTCTGCACAAAGCTTTTAAGGAAATGGTGGTTGCGAAATCCAAGCTATGGTCAATAAGCTCAAATGACACTCCGCTTTCGCCACGTGGCAGTGCCACTGATGTCTCGTAGCCCTGTAAATAGTCTTTCCAGAATCCCAAGCTGGCCTGTCTGTCTTGCTGGTTTAAAAAGTCCAGATAGGTGGAAAAATCAGGACGTGGCCGCAAAGAGACCGTCGGATCTTCCAATGCTTTGCGATAACGCACCATCACATCCTGAATCACCAGAGCCGAACACCAAGCATCGACAATCAGGTGATGTCGACTCCAGATTAACCAATGTTCCCGCGCGGAGATACGAATCAGGAATATACGCATCAAGGGTGGCGTTGCCAGTTCAAAGCCTTTGGCACGGTCCTGCTGACACAATGTTTCCAGCGCCTGATGTTGCTCAATATTGCTTAAGGCAGACCAGTTCAGTATCTGCACTGGTAAATACACACGTTGCATAAAGCTTTGCCTTGGTTCACCCTGCTCCGTCTCCCAGAAACAGGCTTTTAGTGCTTGCTCCGCGTTGACGGTATCCTGCCAGGCTTGCAAAAACGGCTCTGGCTTAAGCTCACCGTTAATGGCAACGGCAGTTTGGTTAAAATATACCGAACCCGATGCAAGGCTGTGCAGATACATACCCTGTTGCACTGGCGTTAAGGGGTAATCCCGCACTTCTTGATTATCAGATTGCGTGTTTTGACTCTTTACGCCTGAACCTGAGCCGCCCCCATCCGGCTGATGAGTTTGATTTAAATAGCTTTCAAAGGCTTCTATCACCGGCTCCAGAGCAGAATGCAAGGACGCAGGGTATTGCCAGTTCACTTCTAATTGCCCATCACGTACCTGAGCCGTCACATCAATCAATTGACGGCGTACAGACCGTGGATGGCGCGCTTGCCCAGCCCCTTTGATGGGGTGCCAATCCGCAGACAAAGTGCCTGTTTGTCCAAGGTAATTAAACAGGAGTTGCGGCGTTGGGAACGCCAGACTCTGCTCAAGATAACGCAGCACTCCGTAGCCGATACCCAAGTCCGGCACCGAACTCAATTGCCCGGCAATGGCTTCCAGTGTGTATGCCTGTGTTGCAAAACGCACAGGGAAACGGCTGGTCAGCCACCCCACGGTTTCACTCAAATCCTGCCCATCATGGAGAGGCCGACGACCATGGCTCTCCATTTCCAGCAGAATCGTCTCGCGAGGAAAGACACGATTTACTGCCTTCACCAGAGCAGACAACATGGCCGTTTCACAGGCCGAATGGGATTGGCTCTCCCTCGAGATATGCTCTGTAATCTGCCCCGTGATCTGCCCCAAACTGAGTAGATAATCAGTTAATACTTGGGAAAACACGCACTGGCGAGAATGCACCTCACTCACCCGACCGGGTTTAGCACCAGGAATCAGGATGCCATCCTCATAGTGGTTGACCATCGGCTGCCAGTAGCGACGAGCCGATGTACGTTTCTCTTCCGGGAAGCGTTGCAAGGCCTGTTGCCATTGGGCCGCCGTGGTGCTTTCACTGCCTATATTCATCTTATCTCCACGGCACAGTGCGTGATACGCTTGATGCAGATCCTGACCGAGAATCCGCCATGAAACGCCATCGACTACCAGATGGTGGGCCACCAGCAGCAACCTAGCTGTGCCATTTTCCATGTTAAACGCCGCCAGTTTGAAGATCGGCCCCAAAGTCAGGTTGATACTTTTTTGTATGGCCGCCACCAATGCTGGCAGCGACTCTTCGTCCTGAGCTTCAAAGGCGCTATAGACCGCAGCCGTTTCATGGCTAGGCTGATAGGTAATGCCCTTCTGAAGAGAAGAAGTCGCAAAACGCGCCGTCAGGATAGGGTGTTTTTCCAGTAGTGCCTCCAGAGCCCTGCTCATCGCCTCATGCTCTACCCGATGGGGCAATTGCAGCATCACTGCCTGATTCCAATAATCGGGATGGGGTTGAGCTTGTTCAAAGAACCAATGCTGAATCGGCAAGAGTGGTATTTGCTCTGTCTGGTTAGACACTGTTGCAGAGACAGAACGAGGCGGTTCATTGGAACTTGATTTCTCCACAACCACTGATTGCGTTTTCCTCTCCAGTTGGCTTTTCTGCTGGCTTTCCAAATAAGACGCCAACTCCGCTACAGTTGGCGCTGCGTAGAGTTGTTTCGGCGTCAGCTTAAAGCCGTGCAGTCTGACTTTAGCAACCAGTTGCAAGGCAATAATGGAGTCACCTCCCAGGCTGAAGAAATTATCGTCAAGTTCGACGTTTTGTTTGAGCAAGTCCTGCCAGAGCTGGATCAAGGTCTCCTGAGTGTCGCCGTTACTCTTTGAGCTTTCTTCTCTCGGACTTTTCTCGCCTAAACAACGCGCCAACTCCGCCACAGTTGGAGCAGCATATAGTTGTTTCGGCGTCAGCTTAAAGCCGTGTTGTCTGGCTTTGGCTACCATTTGCAAGGCGATAATAGAATCGCCCCCCAAGCTAAAGAAGTTATCGTGAATGCCCACATCCTGTTTTAACAGCGTCTGCCAGATAGACTGCAAAGTCGCTTCTACAGAGATACTCTTTTCCTCTGGTAACGTCATCGCAGACTTTAGCGTTGACGCTGCCTCTAGGGTTCGAATGGCTTCGGATTCCACAGCCGGCTTATCTTCCATAAAACGTTTTTTCAGCGCCTGACGATCCAGTTTACCATTGCGTTGTAATGGCCAGTGTGTCAGAGCCAGCCAGCGCCTTGGCACCATGTAATCTGGCAACGCCTGTTCCAGAGTCATTTCCAGCTGTTTCAGAAAGCGGGCTTCTCCTATTTTTTTATCGTTCAGAATCTCTCCATTTTGCACCCTAACCGCAGCAGCCAAACACTTACCCGACACTCCGTCTATTGCCATGACCACAGCGTCTACCACCTCGGGCATGTTTTTCAGCGTGACGGCGACTTCGTCAGGCTCCACTCTGAAACCGCGTATTTTCACCTGATCGTCCCTACGTCCTAGATAAATAAGCGAGCCGTCTTTCTTTTGAACCACTCGATCTCCGGTTTTATAGAGTGTCAAAGAGACTGTGTGATTGATTAAATTACTGTCGGTTAAGCCACATATATCTGTCCTGCTGAATTGTCTGGCACTTTCCTCCGGCTTATTCAAATAGCCTTTGGCGACACCGTGACCGGCAATCCAAAGCTCTCCGCCAATGCAAGGGGGCACCATAAGCCCGGCGTTGTCCACCACATAGGCCTGACTGTTGTTCAGAACGGTGCCAATACAAACACAGTCTTCTACGCTGTGCATTTCTCCGGCGGCACAGCCAATGGTTGCCTCGGTCGGGCCGTAGTGGTTGATGATTTTCATGCCAGGTGCCAGGGATTTCAGCCGTGCGAACAGGCTTTGGTCCAGCACCTCGCCCCCGACAATCAGGCAGGTCTTGGGCAAAAGCCGTTCTGGTTCTTCTACCGACATCAGCGCCGTTAAGTGCGCCGGGGCGATTTTCAGTACAGATACAGGAGCTTTGCCGAGCCGCTGGGCTAGGGTTTCTGGATCAAAGTAAGCCTCAGGAGGCAGCAATCGTAACGTCCGACCACTGCATAGTGCCCCCAATACACAGGTAAAGCCTAGGTCGGCTGCTACGGTAGCAAAGGTGGTCATACAGGCGTCCTGCGGCAGCTCGATTCTATCAAACAGGGCAGAAACGTAACTGATCAGGTTGCCATGGCTCACCTGTACGCCTTTGGGCTTGCCGGTTGAGCCTGAGGTATACACCAGATAAGCCGTATCCTCGGCTTTAAGCGCAGGCAATGCTGGCAAAGAAGTATTAACAAAAGTAGCGGCGTTAGCCGTGATCTGTGCTAATGGCAACCAGGGAGATGTTGTGTCCCAAGCAGGCGTGTCATTGGCAATCACGTAAACTGGTTTAGCATCGGCGATAATGTCCTGAATGCGCGACGGTGGGAACTCGGGATCAATACACACCCAGGCGGCCCCTTTCCACCAGGCAGCTAGCATGGCAAGCACCTGTTCTTTCTGTCTTGGCAGGCAGATGGCAATTACTGGCTCATGGCCTGCTAAGTTTGAAGCGCTTATCTCAAGTTCTCTTATCTCAGGCAAGGCTTGTGCAAAGGCTGCCGCCTGTTGTAACAAGGCCTCATAGTTGTCGGTGTTCAACACATCTGACTGATGGCTTTCCCATTCCAGTGCCTTGGCGTGGCGTGCTTGCTTATAGATTTGCTGTAAGGCATTTTCAGTACACTGCGTTTTGTACTCTTTGTTCACTGGTGTCGCTAACCAATGCCGTATGACCTGCCCAAGAGTTTGCTCAGGGTTCTGGCTACTTTGCGCTGTCTGACCTTGCGTAATCAGGTCAAGACACTGCATCACCCCCTGCACCATGTCTTTTGCCAGATGGCCATCAACCTTATCTGGGTCCATCAGCAAATCAAATTGCAGGTTGGCCTTTGGCACCACTCTTAGTGTTAAGGGGAAATTGTTTTTCACATGGTGAGCTTCCAGCGTCAAAGACAGGCCTTCAATAGGCGTCGAATCCGACACAGGTAAGTTTTCAAACACCAATACACTATGGAATAAGGCATCGTTACCGGGCACCTCAGACCAACCCTGAACCTTCGCCAAAGGAGTTTGCTCATAGTCGCGCATTTGCAGGTTTTGTGCCTGTAGCGCCTGTAGCCAGTCTGTTAACCCGACCTGCCCTTTGATGTGAAGACGCAAAGGCAAGGTGTTAATGAAAACGCCCATAATGCCATCGGCATTGACTAGGTTTGCCGGTCGACCAGAGGTGGTCACCCCAAAGACGATGTCATCGCTCGCCATATAGCGGGACAACACCAGTCCCCAAATGCCCTGAATCACCGTATTCAATGTGACGCCATGTTGTCTGGCCCACTGCCCAAGACGTTCGCTGTTTTGTTCACCCAGCGTCATACTGACAAAATCATCCTGACAGGCCGCTTGTTCATGATGCTGGCTGAGTGTTTCGTAGCGCGGCAGAGCATTGGCCTGAGCGAAACCCTGCAACACAGAGCGCCAGTAGGACTCTGCCTTGGCACTTTGTTGATTATCTTTTAACCATTCAATGAAATCACGATATGCGGTGTTCCGTACTGGCACTGTAGCCAGCGCTTTTTCTCTTTCATTGGCACAGAGCGTGCGGTAATCGGCCATGACTTCACTGACCAGACGTTGCAAACACCAGCCATCCATAATGAGGTGATGTATGGCCCAGACAAGCTGATAACGCGCCTCTCCGGCCTCGTCTGTTTGCTGCAACAAGGCAAGGCGCATTAAAGGCGCTTGCTCCAGATCGATAGCTTGGCATTCCTGCTGTAACAGACCTTGCTGTTGTTCCTTATAAGCCCCGGCGGACAAAGCCGAGTAATCGTGCTGAGTAAAGATCAGCGGAGCCTGTGCCAGCACAGCCTGATGCGGTTCATTTACATCATCACAAATAAAGCAGGTACGTAACGCTGTGTGGCGAGCAACAGCCCTCTCCCAGGCCCGTTTGAAATGGCTAATGTGAAACGCCCCACGACATGCCACGAGGCTTTGGCTGATGTAGGCCTGAGGATGATCCAAACAGTAAAAATACATACCCTGTTGGGCCGGAGAAAGGGTATAAAGATCCTCTAACACCTTGCCTTCACAGTCCATTTTTTCAACCAACGTCAGCGCCTGCTGATCCGTCACGTTAGCCAGTGGATAATCTGCAGCAATGGCCCCTTGCGCAAGCTCGTCTACCTGTGCCAGAGACGAAAGGTTGTGATGCATCAAAGACGCCAACGTTTGTGCCTGTTCCCGGCTGAGACGTTGAGCGGCGTATTGAATATTCACACTCAATTTGCCCTGTTGAACAAACACATTCATTTCAATAGGCCAGTAACGGGGATTTTGTTCATCCCGAAAGGCAGAGAGAACTTCTGGAGCTTTATAAAAAAGCGTCTCTGCTGTCTCGCTAGTTTGCGAGGTATCGGAAGACACTGACAACTGCCCCAGATAGTTAAAAACCAGAGGGGCTTGCCACTCATCCGAGCGCAGATGTGCCAGAGAGGATTGCACCGACAAAAATGCAGCGCCTTCTTTCTCGGGAAGATGACTTAGAGCTTGTCGTGTTCCTAATAGGCTTTTACGCCATTGGTTAGCGGAGTGCGAAAGGTTGTCCATGCTCTCATTTGCAAGACTCTTATTTTCAGGAGCCTCATTGTTAAAAGTAAGCAAGGTCGGATACAGACGGGTAAACCAGCCCACCGTCTGGCTGACATCCAGATCCAGTTGGTCACGGCCATGTCCTTCCAGTTGAATCAGGTGTGATTTCTCCCCCGTCCATTGGTACAAAGCACGGGACAGCGCGGCCAGACACACTTCCTCTGCACTGGCATTGACTCCAAGCCCCACCTGCAAGAGTAGCTTGTCGGTTTCTTCCTGATTCAGGGTAATACGTACTGTATCGGCTAAGCCAATCGCCTTACCTGGAAACAGAGGGACGTCCGAGAAGGGATAATGATTTTGCAGCGCCCTTTGTACACCGCTTTGTTGCTCCCAGGCACGCCAGGCAGTGATGCCTTTTTCCTGTTGCTCTGCCTTGGCATGATGCCGTGCCACCTGCTCCAGCCAACCTTTGTAAGGTAAGGTACGAGGTTGTTGTGTTTCTGGCGTGTTACCCGCCAGAATGTGGCGATAATATTGCCCCAGATCCGCCAGCAATATATGCCAGGAAACCGCATCGATCACCAAATGATGCGCCACCAGTAATAAACGATAGGAAGTCGTTGTCTGAGTCTCTACTTTCTGTGAAGTGCCACTTTTTGGTGAACGAACTGTCACTAGGCTGGCACGAAACAGCCTACCCTCTTGCAGGGATAAACTGGCCTGTTCCTGCTGACACAGAATGTCTATTTTTTCTTGTAGACGTTTTTCCTGTAGTGCTAAAGCGTCTTGCTCTTCTAACTTCCATTTATGCTGGCTCAGGACAACGGCTTTTCGGTCTATTTCAGCGGGGTTCGGGATAGACTGTGTCCAGCCTGACGCTGTGCCGCTTTCGTCCTCGCATTCTTTCTCCCGGCGGTTAAAACGAGCGCACAGCAGCGGATGGGATTGCAAAAGGTGCCAAAGGGCTTTTTCCAGTACTGAGGCATCTATCTCTTGTTGTGAGGCCAGTAAAACCGCCTGGTTAAATTGGTTGGGGTTGGGCAGGTTTTGTGTCAAAAACCAATGCTGAATAGCACTCAGTTCCGTGTCACCATGGCTTTGCTCGGCGCTAAAGCGGGTTTCCTGAGCCGTGCTTGCCACCCACGCCAGAGCTCTCACACTGGCTTGCTTAAAGACATCCTTCGGCTGTATCTGCAAGCCACGTTCACGGGCCTTGGAGACTACTTGCAGGCTCAAAATGGAATCGCCCCCCAGAGCGAAGAAATTGTCTCCCACACTGACCTTATCCAGTTTGAGTACCTCGGCAAACACCTCGGCCAGGTGTTGCTCTTTTTCATTTTGCGGTGCCACATACGCCCCAGCATTGTGTGTGGCCAAATCCAATTTGGGCAGAGCTTTACGGTCAGCCTTACCGTTGACATTGACTGGCATGGCAGGCAACGCCATAAACACCGCCGGAATCATATAGGTGGGTAGATGCTGCGCCAATTGTGTCTGCCAGCTCTGCCAGGAAGGCTCTTCTCCTGTCAGCACTACATAGGCGGCCAGAGTCTGGTCTTCTACCACCACAATGGTTTCCTTAACAAACGGCAAGCTAAGAATCGCCGCTTCAATTTCGCCCAGTTCGATGCGCAAGCCACGCAGTTTGACTTGAAAATCGGTACGTCCCAGATATTCGATGCTGCCATCTGAACGATAGCGCGCCAGATCCCCTGTGCGATATAAACGCGCATACCAACGCGGGTTTTGGGTCGGGCTGATTTGTGCCACATAAGGGTTGGCAATAAAGGCCCGCTCGGTCAGGTCGTCCCGACCAAAGTAGCCTCTGGCCAGCCCCGGCCCTGTCAGGTACAGCTCGCCTGCGACACCAACAGGCAACGGGTTCAGGTCATCATCGAGAATCCAAGTCTGCATATTGGCAATGGGGTAGCCAATGGGCACACAGCCTTCCAGAGGCGTAGAACAATCCCAGTAGGTCACATCAATGGAGGCTTCTGTCGGGCCGTAGAGGTTATGCAGTTCGCAGGTAAAATGTGACAAGAAGCGTTCTTTCAAGGTAAAGGGTAACGCCTCACCGCTGGTGAAGACACGCCGAATGGAAGAACAATTCCCTGTGCTCTTGTTCTCTAAAATCGCCAGCTCCTTCTGAATAGCCCGCCCATCGAGAAAAGCTTGAAGCATGGTGGGGACAAAATGCAGCGTAGTCACGCCATGCGCTTCAATCAGGTGAGCCAGTTTTTCTGCGTCTTTATGATCCGAAGGCTCCGCCACCACCAGTGTAGCCCCTACCATAAAGGGCCAGAAAAACTCCCACACGGACACATCAAAGCTGTATGGGGTTTTCTGTAGAACCACATCGCTGGCATCCAGCGGATAGGTGTCTTGCATCCAAAGCAAGCGGTTCATGACCCCCACATGGGGTACGGCAACCCCTTTGGGTTTTCCGGTTGAACCTGAGGTGAACAGGATATACGCCAGATGCTCAGGGTCCACTGCCGGTAAAACCTCCTCATCACTGGATGAAGCGCATAAGGAAAACGCGCTATCTACCTCGTGACAGGGCAGGTCCGCACATAGCCCACTCGCTTTGTCCATCCACTCGGGTTGGCTCAGCATCAGGGCCGGGCTCGCCTGTCCCAAAATAGACTGCAAACGCTGTTCTGGGTGCTCCGGGTCCACCGGTACATAGGCACAACCAGCTTTGACCGTCGCCAAAAGGCTGACTACCATTTGAACGCTGCGTTCCATACAAATTGCAATGCGGCTTTCCGGGCCAACCCCTGGCTGCTCTAACAGCCAGTGAGCCAGTTTATTCACCTGATGATCTAGGGTTTGGTAATCCCAGTGATGAGTAACCACTTTGCCCTCTTCGCGGGTGGTAAACACCAATGCCTTTTGTTGTGGTGTTTTTTGTGCCTGTGCCAACAGGGCGTCCCCCAATGTGGCGTGGGATAATTGCGGCGGCAGGAAGGCCGCTTGTTCTGTACGATTCCAGGTTCTCAGTTGCTGCCATTCGTCTTCGCTTAATATCGGGAAGGTACGCAACAAACGCTCCGGTTCCCCTTGCAGAGCACTGAGTAACCGAGACAGCGCTGTTTGGTAATATTGTGCCAGTTGTGCCACGTCTTCGCCTTGATAGCAGGCCGTGCGGTACTGAAACGACAGAGAAATACCGTCTTTTTCCTTAAGCGCAAACAAGGACAAATCGAACTTGGCTCCCAACTCGGGCACCGGCAGAGAGGTGACGTTCAGATCCCCTAACCTCATGTCTTTCACGTCCGACGCTTCCAGATAATTAAACAGGGTCTGCGCCAGCGGCTCGTGTTCCTGATCCCGTGTTGTTACAAGTTCGTCCACCAGTTTTTCAAAGGGCATGGCGCTGTGGCTCTGGGCTCCCATTACGGCTTGATGAACACAGTCCAGCCAGGAAGCCGCGCTTGTATCACGGTCACATTGGGCACGAATAATCAGCGTGTTGACGAATAAGCCCAACATGCCTTCCAACTCTGGTAAGGGGCGTTCTGTTACCGGGGTGGCAACGCGAATATCCCTTTGCCCAGTACGCTGGTGCAACATCCATTGATACGCTGCCAACAATACCACGTAAGGTGTCACCCGCCGCTGCTCACATACCTGTTTCAGGCGCTGATAGTCGTCTTGATGCAGCGTAAAATGGTAGCGATTGCCCTCTTGTTCTTGTGCTTCCTTGACCTGCGCCTTGGTACTTTTCAAGGTACGAAGCGGCAGTTCCAGACAGTATTCGCCATCTTCCAAGGTATTACGCCAATAGGTCAGCAAAGTATCGTAAGTATCGCTGCCTAAAAGTTGTTTCTGCCAGTAGGCATAGTCAAGGTATTGGCAAGGTTCCTTCTCTGACCCGGTTTCCGAGGTAGTTTGCGTCAGAAGGTCATTGGCCTTTTGTACCATTAACCGGGTCAGATTTTGTAATGACCAGTGGTCCACAATAATGTGATGGAAAGTCAATAAAAGGCGCGATTCCCCCGTTGGTAAGATAAAGTGAGTTAGACGAAACAGGGGCGGCTCAGACAAATTAAAGGGGGTTTGCATAGCCTGCTTTAACGCTTGCTCATAATGCCTTTGCCCATTTGGATCGGCACGAAAATCCTCTACTGCGATATCCCAATGAGAGAGAAGCAGCTTGGAGGGCAATAAATTGGCTTGTGGACGGCCATCGTCCCCGGCCACAAAGGCTGTGCGAAAAACTTCCTGTTCGGCAATCAGTGCCGTAAACACGCGTTTAAACAGCGCGGTATGGTCGCTGTTACTCGACTCTGTCAAAGGCGTCAGAGCCAACAACGCGTTCACATTGTATTCGCCACTGTCCTGTTCAAACTCCTGCAAGAACCACATGCGCTCCTGAGCAGAGGATAAGGAAAAGTGCGCTTGTGCTCTGTCGACACGCGCCAGTAATGGTAGAGACGTCTGACGATTCTGGTAACGCAGGTAGTCGATCAATGCCAATTTATTTGCGCTTAAGGTCGCCTTGATGTCCCGAGTTAACGCGCCCTTTGGGGCATCCACTTTCAGTTTGTCATCTTCCAGACGCACACGAATGTCCTGTTGAAATAATTCCGTTAAAAAGACGGCCATGTTCATAGTTCAAAACTCTCCCTTTCTTCTTCGCTGTCTATGGTGTTGGTCTCAGAGGTGATAGATTGACGACACATATCGATATAGACGGCCAGTGCCTGTAGGTCTAACAAGGCCATCAGCTCAGCCAGTCGAAGGTTCAGGTTAAAATGCTGATTAATCCGATTGACCAAACGGGTCACGAGAAGAGAATGTCCGCCTAGGGCAAAGAAATTATCCCGGCGACCAACTTCCTCGACTCCCAGCAGGACTTGCCACAGCTCGGCTAACGCCTCTTCGGTCGGGGTGGCGGGTGTCTCAAACGGCACCTGATCCCAAATAGGTTCGGGCAGAGCCTTGCGATCCACTTTGCCGTTTGGTGTTAAAGGCAGGGCTGCGAGTGTTTCCACGTGCTCTGGCACCATATAAGCCGGTAGCCAGTGCTTCATAAAGTCACTTAAGGTGTCCATTTCAATGGCCGCATCTGCCACGATGTAACCCACCAACGCCTGCTGTTGACCATGCTGACGCAGTTGTACAATCACTTCTTTTACCGGTGGGTATTGGGCAATCACCGCTTCGATCTCGCCAAGTTCAATACGCAAACCGCGCAGTTTGACCTGAAAATCGGCCCGGCCCAGGTATTCAATGGCCCCATCAGGACGATAGCGCGCCAGATCTCGTGTCCGGTATAAGCGGGCATATTGAGCATCCGTCCGGGCATTAGCAGGCGCCCAGGGGTTGGGAATAAAGGCCGTCTGGGTCTGTTCTTCCTGCCCCAGATAGCCCGCTGCCAACCCCACACCAGCCAAATAAAGCTCTCCTTCTACACCCACAGGCACCGGGTTTAGATCCTTGTCCAGAATCCAGGTCTGCATATTGGCGATGGGGTAACCAATCGGCACTTCGTTCTCAATGTTCTGGGCCTGACAATCCCACCAAGTCACATCGATGGAGGCCTCCGTTGGGCCGTAGAGGTTATGCAGTGCCACATTGGGCAGTTTTTCAAAACAGGTCTGTTGTACGTGGTAAGGCAGGGCTTCGCCGCTGCAAATCAAACGTTTTAGCGCCAGTGGTTTTGATTCAGGCCTGGTTAATCCAGATTCAGCAAGCGGCTGTTCCAGAAAACCGTGCAACATGGCGGGAACAAAATGCATGGTGGTAATACCATACTCCCGTACCAGCGCGACCAATCGGTGATTGTCTTTATGGACGTTTGGCTCAGCCATCACTAAACGGGCTCCAGTGACCAGCGGCCAGAAAAATTCCCACACGGAAACATCAAATCCATAGGGCGTTTTTTGTAGCACCGCATCCTCCACTTGCAGGCCAAAGGCCTCCTGCATCCAGGCAATGCGATTAACAATACCAGCGTGGGGCACCGCCACACCTTTGGGTTGTCCGGTTGAGCCCGAGGTGTAGAGCACATAGAGTATGTCATCCGCCTGAGGGGGCGCATTAAGGGCTGTTAACTGCCCTTCTGCTTCTTTTGCTGACATGGACTGAGAAGCTACCATCACCTCTTCCATACACACTACAGTACTGTGGTTCTTCTCTGGCAACGAAGTCCGGGTATGTTGTTGGGCCAGAATCAGGCAGGGCTGAGCATTATTCAGAATCATCGTCAGACGTTTGGCAGGCATGTCCGGGTCCAGCGGCACATAAGCACAGGCCAGTTTCACACAGGCCAGCATGGCAATAACCATCTCCGGGGAGCGGTGCAAACACAAGGCAATACGCTCGCCTTTTTGAACATCGTGGGTGTTTTGCAGGTACGCCGCCAGTTGCGAGACACGCTCATGCAAAGCCCGGTAAGACAACTGTAAATCCCCGTCCGTCTGCCAATAGGGTTCAACGGTGGCTGCCGGACACACCAGTGCTGTGTTATCCGGTGTTTTCTCCGCTTGCTGAGCCAGATAGGCATCGAGCGTGGCAGGCACTGTGTAGTCTTTTTGGGTTTGGTTCCAATGCCAGGGGCTCTTGCTATCCTGATCGAGTGCCTGAGCGCTTGCCAGATGGCGTATCAGGTGAGCACAGCTTAGGTTGTTTTCCGGGTGATAGTTTTGAGCAATCCGCTCCAGCAGGGTCACAAATGCCCTTTGCATATCGCAGGCCACGGACAGATCCATTTGCTGAGTGTCCACTGCAAGACGAATGTCTAAATGGCTATTCTTCAACTTAGTATGAGGCACTAACACCAGCGTCAGTGGGTAGTTGTTGGTTTCACGTGTTTCTTTAAGACGAAAGTGGAGATCACCGCCCATTTCATGCTGCTCACCTGGGTAGTTTTCAAACACCAGCAGGTTGTCAAACAGGGACTCGCTGTCACCAACGGCCTTTTGTATCTCTACCAGTGGCACGTGTTCGTGCTCACGACTCTCGGCCAGTTGGGTTTGTAATGTCTGAGCCAGAGCCAACAGGGATTGCTGCCGGTCACCGAGGTTTGCCACCAAAGGAAAAGTGGTGATCATCACACCCATAATGTTTTCAGCATGATCTAGGGTATCTGGTCGGCCTGAGCTGGTAATACCCAGCACGACCTGATCACTGTTGGTGTAACGACTAACAATCAGCGCCCAGGCCGCCTGACATAAGGCGTTTAGGGTTAAAGAATACTCTGCCGACAGACGCTTCAACGCATCGCTTGCCAGTGGGTTCAAGGTCTGTGTGAATTGACGGATACCACCTGTGGCCGATACCTGCCCGCTGGCGCTTTTGATGGGTTTGGGCAGGCGACCTTTTTCTGCCTTGTCAACGTTGGCAAAGATTCCTTGCCAGTAGCTTAGATTCGCCACCTGATCCTGTTGCTCTAACCAGGCAACAAAGTCGGAAAACTCGCCTACAGCCAAAGGCGGCATGGTGTTCGGCTCGGTTTTACCTTGTACCAAAGCCTGATAAGCGATACGCACTTCCCTCACCATTTGCCCGGTACACCAGCCGTCCACGATCAAGTGGTGTCGTGTCCAGATCAGGCAGTGATAATCCGGGCGGATACGAATCAGCTTAAAGCGCATTAATCCCGGTTTTTGTACATCAAACCCGGTTTGTCGTTCCATTTCGGCCAGAGTCTGGATGCTTTCTTCATGTAACGCATTATGGGGTAAGGTTAGCGTCTGCCAATCCAGCGTGATCTGCTTGCTAACGTATTGCAGTGGCAAGTCCAGACCTTGCCAGACAAAACCAGTACGCAACACATCATGGCGATCCATCAATGTCTGCCAAGCCTGTTGCAGGGCTTTTTCATCCAGTGTGCCATGAAAGTCGATCAGGCTCTGGTTCAAATACAGACCTTTTTCTGGCTCAGCCAGTGTGTGGTACAGCATTCCCTGTTGAGTGGGGGCCAGCGGATACAGGTTCACCAGCTCGTCCTGGGAGACTGGCAGCGTGTCAAGCACTCTCTCTAGCGCCTGCTGGCTTGCAATACTTTGTGCAATTAAGGGGTAGTCCGCCAAAGAAACTGGCTTTTCGGCCTTTTCACAATGACGGATTAAGATGCTTAACACATCGATAAACTGGTCTGCCAGTGTCTGTATTGTCCTGGAAGAATGCACCTTGCGATTAAACTGCCAACGCAGCACCAGCTTGCCGTTTTTGATCATCCCGTTGATGTCCAGCCACTGTTTGCGACGGTTATCACCGTGGCGCTGGTTAGGCACAGATTCATCTGCCAGAGACAGTCGCGTACCGTTCGCATCTTGCAGGCTTAATCCACGATCCAGTTGTCCCAAGTAGTTAAATACAATAGAAGGGATCACCAGAGACGGGAAAGCATCAAACAGGTAACGCATTACACCATAGCCCTGCCCCTGATCCGGTACTCGTCTCAGTTGGGCTTGGGTATCCAGAATCAGGCAGCGCAGGCTATCTTCTGTTTGTTCCAGAGAATGGCAACGCAGCAACACAGGGTAACGACTGGTAAACCAGCCCACGGTCTGAGATAAATCCAGTGCGTCATGCTGACGGCCATGACCTTCCAGCTCTACCAGTATGTCAGAATGCCCACGCCAGTTAGACAAGGTGTGGTTTAACGCGGCAAGCAGTAAATCATCAATCCTCAGGCTATAAGCTGTTAAAGCACGAGTAGTCAGTGTTTGTGTCAACTCATGGGGCAGATGCACCTCCAGAGAATCACTGTCGGCCAGTGTATTGGGCTGGTCAAGATTCGCCGTCTGGCAAAGATCAGCACTGGAAGGATCTACGGGTAGACTCACCCATGCTTGTTGTTCGCTTTTGTCTGTGTCGGCCAATGCTTGCCAGTAGGTTTTGGCTGCCTGTTTTTTTGCCTCAGGCCAGTCAGCTAACTCCGCGACCCATTGACCGTAAGACGCCGATGGAGCCAACAGCTCACTAGGTTGTCCGGCTAATAGGGAAAAATACGCCTGACAAAGCTGACCGATGAGCACGCGCCAGGAGACACCATCGACCACCAGATGGTGAGCACTCAATAAAATGCGCCCGCCACTTTGGTCAGTAACGTCGATGAGATCCACACGAATGGGCGCTTTGTTCGCTAGGGAAAATAAAGACTGCTGCTGTGCCAGCAAAGCAGGCAAATCGGCGTAGGCAATGGCATGTGTTGCGATCTCCCATTCCCCTGTGGTGAGCGTTTGCACTACCTGATCCGACGTTTTGTGTTGAAAACGGGTATTCAATTGCGGGTGCAAGGCAAAAACCTGCTTTACCGCCTGGGCAAAGCAAGTACTGTCCATTTCGCCTTCGTAGCTTAGCAACACCGACTGATTCCAATGGTCTGCCTGTGTCAGCTTCTGCTCGAAGAACCAGTGTTGTATTGGCGCAAGAGGCACGGTTTGCCTGTCTGCAACGACCGCTTGAGTACTCTCAGTAGCGGCGGCAGTAGCGGTGTCTGGCGCTTTCTTGTCAATGATGTCCTGGGCAATGCTCAGGGGCGTTTGTTTCGCAAAGACCAGTTTAGGCGTCAGCTTGATTCCGGCTTTTTTTAAACGGGCAACCAATTGCAAACAAAGGATGGAATCGCCCCCTTGCTGGAAAAAGCTGTCTTCCAACTCTACGTCTTTACGCAATAACTCCTGATAGCCTGTGGCAATGCTTTGTGCCAGAGCCATGACCTCGTCACTGTATGAGGTGAGATTATCCTGTTGCGGATCCTCACCTGCACGAGTTGTCCCCTGGTTCGACTCTTGTTGTTCTTGCTCCCTCAACGGCAATTCCCTCAACGGCATTTCAGTCAATTGCCACACATGGTCTGGTGCTTCCAGAACCTTGATTAGAAGATCCTGGTATTGAGTCAGTAGCGCGACAATGGTTTCCCGGCGAAAGAGTTCTGTGCTGTATTCCAGGTCCACCCGTAGGCCATCGTCCTGTTCGGTTTCGTTCAAACGAACTGTCATATCGAAACGGGCCTGGGTCAGTTTCTTATTCACCACCTCGACGGTTAAGTCGGTCAGTTGCAAGGATTGGCGTGGCACGTTGCGATAGACAAACAGCACCTGAAACAATGGGCTCCAGGCCTGCCCACGTTCGATGTTCAGCTCATCCAACAGTAAATCAAAGGGGAAATCCTGATGTTCAAAGGCCGAGCGAGTGGTCGATGACACGTTAGAGAGCAGTTGACGAAACGCCATTTTGTCCGCTAATTGGTAGCGCAATACCAGAGTATTTACCAAAAAGCCCAGCAGGTTTTCCAGCTCCGGGCGCTGACGATTGGCAACAGAAGTACCAAGACACAGATCCCGACCGCCGCCTTGTTGATTCAGCAAAAGCACAAACGCAGCCTGCATCACATTGTACAAGGTGGTGCCTTCCCGATTGGCAAAGGCTTTCGCTCGCTGCACCGTGTCTTGGCTTAGGGTCAGGCTTTCTTCCGCTCCCTCATAGCTTCTTGCCGCCACATCCGGGTAGGGAAAATCAAACGGCAAGACAGTATTTTTCGGGGCATCCTGTAATACCGAGCGCCAATAAGCCCGTTGTGAGCTGGCGTGTTCACTGCTCAGCCATTCCCGTTGCCAAGCCGCGTAATCTACGTATTGTAGTATTGCTACTGACAACTGTTTTCCTTGCTTTAGTTTTTCCGTATCAAAAGCAGTCTGATCTTTGACAAACTGATCGTACAGTGTCGTCAACTCCTGAATCAGCAGAGCTTCGGACCAGGCATCAAAGGCAATATGATGGATCACAAAGAGCAATTGCCAGACACAGCTGTCTTCTCCGCCTTCGCTTAACAAGGTAATACGTACCGGTAAATCCTGATCCAGCTTAAAGGGCTGACGAATCAGACGAGCACAGGCTTGTTCCATGTCGATCACATTCTGCTCAACTTGCATGGGCAGAACATAGTCCTGCTCTTGTCGCTGCCAGGCCTCTCCCAGCTCATCCACCTGATAGGTACTGCGTAAAACAGCATGGCGTTCTAGCAAAGTAGCAAAGGCCTGTTTCATGGCGTCAAGGTGAAAACGCCCCGTCAGTTGCAGACGGCCACTTAGGTTATATAAAGCGCTGTTTTCTTCGTATTGATCAATAAACCAGAGCCGTTGTTGAGCGCTGGAAAGTACCGCTTTTCTGTCGCCCTCTTCTTGTGGCAATGGAACGATTGGTAATTGCCAGCTATCGATATTTTTAGACGCCAATAGCGCGCGAAATTGAGCTTTTTTCTCTGCCGGTAATGCGGCCAGTCGCTCAGCAATACGTTTAGCATCCTGGCTGTTTTGTTGTTTCACGTCTGACTTACTCATAGTTCAAACTCATCTAATAATGCTGCCATCGCCGCTAGATCGTCCTCTTGGGAAGTGTTCACGTCGAGTTTCTCGGCCAAGGCTTTTATGGTTGGGTTCTGAAAGATATCTGCCAGCGAAAGGCTGATATGAAACGCCCGCTGGATTCTGGCCTGAAGGCGCGTGGCCGACAGGGAATTGCCCCCCAAATGGAAAAAGTTATCCCTCACACTAGGATCTTTGACGGACAGAATCTGCTGCCAGATCTCCGCCAAGGTATGTTCCACCTCGGTTTGAGGACACTCATAATGGGTACTTTCCAGAAGTGTCGGGCATGACAATGCACGGCGGTTGATCTTGCCATTGGTATTTAGCGGCAGACTATCGAGTATTTGGATATGTGCCGGAACCATGTAAGCTGGCAAATGCTCACCCAGATAGGCCATAAGATCTGCCTCTGCTTGGCCTTTTTGAGGAGGCACGAGTGACACATACGCTGCGATAAAGGCCTTGTCTGGCTGTTCATCCCACATGAGGGTAACGGCTTCCCTAACGCTTGGGTGTTGTTGCAACAGGGCATCAATTTCCCCCAGTTCAATGCGAAAACCGCGCAGTTTGACTTGAAAATCCATGCGCCCCAAGTAATGGATTACCTTATTCTGATCCATCCGCACACGGTCTCCGGTGCGATAGAGTTTTTCGCCAATTGGGAAATCAGGTGCTATCGATTTAAGGTCTGTTGATTTAAGGTCTGTTGATTTAAGACCTGTAGATTCAAGATCTGTGGATTGAGCAGAAAAAACCTCTTTGGCAAAAGGCACGGGGACAAATTTCTCGGCTGTCAATTCCGGCAGATTCAGATAGCCCTGCGCCAGTCCATACCCGCCGATATACAGCTCCCCTTCTACACCAGGACGCACCGGATAGCCCAAGTTATCGAGCACAGACAATGCGGTGTTGGCAAGCGGATGACCCAACGCAACATGGTTGCCATTCAGATTGTCCAGCGAGGCAGGCGTAACCTTTTCACAACTCACCCAGATAGTGGCCTCGGTCGGGCCGTATAAATTGGTCAGGCTATTGGCTTTGTTAAGTAGGGTTCTTGCCAAAGTGACAGGTAAGGCTTCCCCTCCCACCAGCACATCCAGTGTCTGCCACCAGGGGACGTCGTATTCCACCAGACCGAGCCAAGTGGCCGGTGTAGCTTGCATAACATTGATCTGGTGATGGTCTATTAACTGCGCCAGGGCTTGTCCATCCTTGCTGTTTTCGTCATTGACCAGCACCAATGTCCCACCTTGTAACAGCGGTAATATCAGCTCCAATGCGGCAATATCAAAGCCAACAGTGGTCACCGCCAACAGGCGACTGTTTTTAGAAACAGGCACTTCATCCGCAATAACGTGCATAAAGTGTTTCAATGCACCTCTGGATACTTCTACCCCTTTGGGTTTCCCGGTCGAGCCAGAAGTAAAAATACGGTAGGCAATGGCCGAATCAGATGGGATTGGCAAGAGGTCGCCAGCGTTCTGAATAGCACTGTCTTCCTGCTCCAGCTGGAGTTGGGCAAGAGAGATCTGTTCCACCTCGACATCTAAAGAAAGTGACTCGGTGACCAACATAAAGGCCACCTTCGCTTGCTCCAGAATACTTTCCAACCGTTCTTTGGGATGGCTTGGATCTAACGGGATGTAGGAAATACCAGCCTGGTATAGAGCCAGAAGATTGATCACCAGTTGAGCATCCCGCGCCAGCGCCACAGCAACCACTTTGTCCAGCTCGGACACATTGCTCAATCTGTCCGTGAAATAGGCTGAACGCTGAGTAATGGCCTCGCACAATGCTTTGTAGGTGTAGTTTCGCTCTTCTGCGATCAGGGCGTGTTTGTCCGGTGTGGTGTGTCCCCAATGTTGAATTTGAGCAAGCAGGTCCTGATATTGCGTGCGATCCAGCGACTGACCGGACACCATAGACAAAGCCTTTTCCTGCCCGACCAGTTTGCCAAGCAAAGCGTGAACGGTTTGATCAAGCCCTTGAGTTAACCCCTCCAGTGCCTGTTCAAAGGTGGCAAGCAGTGCCGTGACAGTATCGTCCGCAAGACGCTGACGATCATAACGACAATGTAGGCACAATGACTCACCCGGTTCCACTTGCAGCATGAGCGGCAGGTTGCTGTGTTCCGCCACATAAAGCAGGTGAATTTTCGGTGTTTCAAGCTGTGTCAGTGCCGAAGAAATGGGGTAATTCTGGTACACCAGTACTGTATCAAACAGGGCTTCACCCGGTGGTAAAGACAGGGAGGATTGTATTTGCGCCAGCGAAAGATGCTCTGCCTGTCGTGCTTCTGCCGCACTCAGTTGCAAGGCTCTGGCCTGCTCTGCCAAAGTTTGCTCCCCTTTGAGTATGACCCGTTGAGGCAGGGTGTTCATAAACATGCCAGCGGTTTGCTGAATGGCGTCCACCGCCTCCGAACGCCCGGAGCTGGTTGTGCCGAAAACCACATCGGTGCGGCCGGTAAAGCGATTCAAGGTCAAGGCCCACGCCAATTGCACCAGCGTATTGACGGTTACATCATGTTGTCGTGCGCTGTGCTGCACCTGTTCGCTCAACGCCACAGGCAGTTGTGCCAGACGGTAGCTTTGTTGATTTTCGCCCGTCGATTTTGTCTGGTGGTCACTCAGTATTGTGGCTTCCTCAACGCCCATTAGAGCCTCTTGCCAGTAGCGCAGCGCGGCGTCTTCATCCTGTGAGAGTAACCATGCACTGTAGGCAGCCAGTGTGGGAGCAGGAGCCAACGACTTTTTCTGATACAGCGCAATGGCTTCCCCTGCCACCAATGCTGATGTCCAACCGTCTACCACCAGGTGGTGGCGTGTCCAGATCAAGCGCCACGCATCATGAGAGAAACGGATCAGGGTAATGCGCATCAAAGGCGCTTGGCTGATCACAAAGCCGTTGCGTTCTTCTTCTGCCAGAAAGTCTGCCAACCTGGCCTCTTGCTCCTGCGCTGAGAACGCTTGCCAGTCCTGAAAATCGGTTTGCATGGCAAGGTCACGACGCACCACCATGACAGGCTGTTCCAGTGATTCCCAAACAAACTGACTACGCAAAATGTCATGACGCAAACCCGCTTGTTTCCAGGCTTGCAAGAAAGCAGATACCTCTAACTCGCCTTCGAGCGACAAGGTGGTCACATTGGTGTAAAGGCCCGGATTGTTATCCAGTTGGCAATGGTAAAAAATACCTTGTTGACCGGGAGAGAGAGGCAGAATGTCTTCAATGGTGTCCGGGGCAATCAAACGACACACCTGCTCCAGATCCTGCTGGCTTAATGGGGCATGGACCTCACCGCATGTCAGGCTGTCTGGCAAAAATGTACTGGAGCGACGCATCGCATTTGGCGTGCTAACTGGAGCATCTGCCTTAGCACTAACCGTCGCAGGGCGCGCGACTTTTTTAGCCGGAGCTTGCGTCTGTAAAAACGCACCGAGTGCCGCCGCTGTCTGATGTTGAAAGATTAACTGTGGGGTTAACGGCAGGCCGTCTTTTCTGGCCGCAGCCACCAATTGCAAAGCAAGGATGGAATCGCCGCCAAGGGCAAAGAAGCCAGCTTCCTTATCCACACGGCTTTCCTCCAGCTGTAGCACCTTGGCAAAAAGTGCCTGTAGTGCTTGAACCAAAGTATTGTCTTGAGTTTCTGAACTGGCGTGGTTTTCTGGTTCTTTTTCTTCTCTTCCCTCTTGCTCAGACAGGTACTGGTTCGCGCGTTCGCGCAGCGTTTTACGATCAATTTTGCCATTGCTGTTACGAGGGAGAACATCCAGCTTCTGCCAGAAGTGCGGCATCATGTAGGCAGGTACCACTTGTGCGAGAGCCTGTTCAATGTCCTTAATAGACTGTGTTGAAACCACAAAAGCCACCAGACATTCCCGCTGCTCGATTTTGTCAAAATGCACGGCGCATTCCATCACACCAGGCAATTGCGCAAGTTTGTGCTCGATCTCGGCCAGCTCCACACGGTAACCCCGGATTTTCACCTGGCCATCTCCCCGGCCAACAAAGGCCAGATGCTGATTTGGCAAACGCCTTACCCTGTCTCCCGTGCGATAGAGTTTTTCACCTAGCACAAAGGGATTATCAATAAAGCTGTGCGCGGTCTTCTCTTCGTTTTGCCAATACCCCTGTGCCAGCTGACGCCCCGCAACATAAAGCTGCCCAATGCCACCCACTGGTGTTGGCAGCATGGCATCGCTCAAAACATAGAGCCGATTGCCCGCTAATGCTGTACCCAGAGAAATGGGAGCCCCGGCTTCCAGTTTGCCTGCCATCACCCCCACAGTGGTTTCGGTTGGACCATAGTGGTTAAAGAGAGCCCGTTCCGGGGCCTGTTGTTGCAGTTGTTTAACCAACTCAGGGGTTACTCCTTCGCCCCCCAGCACCAGAGCTTTTCTGGGCAGTATTTCCAGACGTTCCGAGGCCAGTAGCCCCTGTAGGTGAGATGGCACAACCTTCAACATGTCCACCGGATGAGTCTGTAGATGATCCGCCAGACCTTCTGCGTCCAGCATCCATTCTTCATCCAGAATGCGTACTGGATACCCACCCAATAACCCACCCCATAACGCGGTGTAACTGAGATCGGTCGCAATGCTGGCAAGGCTTGCATAGACACTGCCTGCGGGTAAATTAAGACGCTCGTTCACCGCTTCCACGTAGGAGGCCAATGCCCCTTGGGAAACAGCAACGGCCTTGGGCGTACCGGTTGAGCCAGAAGTAAAAATCAGATATGCCGTATCATTTTCATCTACAAATTCCTGTTCACAAGAAACAGAAGGCAAAACGTAGCTTGCAGAAGATATGTCTTCCCCCATATCCAACCAAAGGCTGGTTTCTGGCAAGAAATCCGGGCGATCCCCCAAACCGATACACGCACTGACAGGTACTTCCCGAAGCATAAGCTGTAGACGGGCACTTGGCAGTTTGTCATCCAGTGGCACATAGGGCACACCCAGTTTCCAGGCGGCTAGCATGGCCGCAACTTGCCGCTCTCCTCGGGGTAACAAGATGGCAATCGGGCTGTCTATTCGCGCTTTCTGCGACTTGATGTTTGATATTAAACGCTCTGCCGCCTGATTCACCTCTCCAACAAGGATGCGTTTATCACCTTGCAATAGTGCGATTTCGTCATCTGAGCGCTTTTTCCAGAGGGCAAGTGCCGAGCATGGCGCATCAGACGTCTCACTGGATTGCGAGTCTGCTGATGTCTGATCGAGCCAGAGTGACGCCGTTTGGATCGATAACCTCTCGCCTGGAGCGGCCAACAAACAACGCAACAGGGCAAAGAAATCCTGCGCCATCGCCGCCACGGTGTCCGCACGATACAAACTGGTATTAAAACGCCAGATAAAATCCAGTTTTCCAGCTTGGGTTTTAAACACACCAAGGTGCAACTCATGAGCCGCCCCTCGCTGCCCCAGCTGCAACATGTCCCCCATAATTGGCGTAGCGAAATGCGTGTCGTGCATTTGCGTATAGGTCATCATATGGTTGGTCAGACCGCTTTTCTCTGCACTGCGTTCTTTGAGCAACACCTGACTGAGTTTGGCAAAAGGTAACCTTTGGTGAGGTCTTGCTTGAGTGAAAAAGTTCGCATTCTTTTGGATAAGCTCGGCAAAACTGGTGTCTTCGCTAAAATCCGCTAAAACAGGAATCGGGTTAGCACAGTAACCCACCACTTCGCGGTCCCGACGACCACGTCGGCCAGACGTTGGTGAACCGATCAAAAAGCGTTTTTGGTCACTTAGGCGATATAGGAAATATTGAAATGCACTTAATAACAGAACATAGGGCGTTGTTTTCAACGCTTTCGCCGCCTGCAACAGATCATCGGAGAGCTCGGCATCGGCATGGCAAACACATTGATCCCCGGTAAAACCAATGACTTTGGGGCGTTCAAAGTCCGCAGGAATATGCAGACTCTCTGGTAGAGAACCAATGGTTTCTTTCCAAAACTGCATGGTATTACTCGCCTGTTCACTCGACAGCCAGTCTTCCTGACGTTCTAGCCAGTCAGCAAACGGTTCCTTGACCTGTGGAGCTTCCCCTTCTCCCACCAAGTGCAGATAACATTCAGCCCAGGTTTGCATAAAGCGCTCCATGGCATAGAAATCACCGGCTATGTGATGTGCAGTCACCACCAAATAGGAAACGTCTTGATCGATACGGACATTGGCTCTGATGACATAACCTTTTTCCAGACAGAAAGGTTGGTCTGCCGCCCCGTTCACCCAATTTTTATGCGCCTGCTCCGTTAGCTTTTTGCGTTCACAGGTGAACTCTGCACAGCTTGCCGCAAAGAGCTTGGCTTTTACTTCGCGCCCCTCCTGGAAATAACCGGTACGCATCGTATGCTGAAGATGAACCGCTTGATAAAAGCTTTCTTCAAGCTGATCAAGCGCTAGTAATTGGCCTTTATCCCGCCCCAACACACAGGCAAAATGCATGTTATAAGCACAAGATTCAGGAGACAGTTTATACAAGAACCAAAGGGCAGATTGATTAGAAGAAACGAGAATACGTCCCCGATTTGGAGAGGTGATATCCATAAAGAAATTCCTAAGTCACGCAAGGTATTATCAAGACTGATCCCTGCCACACACTTTTTAACAAAGATGAAGAGGTATGCAGCTCTCTTACCTCCTCCACATTTTCATACAAAAGAGGAGATTGAAGATCTAAAATGTATCTATTTATTGGGTTCAGCCATTGCAACGACTACTTTTCTAGGGCCGCTAAATCGAGAACGAGCATGGGCAACCAACATGTTATCAAGCATCAGCACGTCTCCTTTTTGCCATGGGAACTTGACCATGCACGAATCCAGCACACCGCGAATTTCATCCAAAACACTGTCTTCAATGGGAGTGCCATCGCCGTAGTAAACATTACGTGGCAGGTCTTCTTCCTCCACGATGGATAGCAGAGTTTCACGGATGTGAGCATCCAAATTGGAAACATGAAATAGGTGTGCTTGGTTAAACCAAACCCATTCTTGGGTGATAGGGTGCTGCGCTACAGATTGACATATCTGGCGGGTTCTTAACTCACCATCGCCTTTCCATTCAAAATCGATCTGATTCTGACGACAAAATGCTTCTACCTGTTTTGGGTCTTCGGTGGAAAAGACTTTCTCCCAAGGCAAGTCCAAACCATTACCGTAATTGCGCACATACATCAGCTTTTTCTCTGCGAAGCGTTCACGTATGCGTACTGGAATCCGCTGGTACACTTTACGGCTATCCGCAATAGGAGTTTCCCCCTCTGTGTGCGCAGGTTCAATGCAGTGAAACCAAATTTTCATTGGCCAGTTGAGAGTGTAAGCTTGTTCATTATGAAGCGGAATCACCTGATGTGCTGGGTATTCCGTTGTTGTGTAGACCCCTTCTCCCAAATCAGTACGCGGAGTAGAACCAAATTCATAATCAAGAAGAGGAAAACCAAAAGTTTTGGCAAATTCCTGGAATTCAGCTTCCCCTAAAAGATCTCCCCCCCTAAACAACAACCCACCAGATTTTAATAAATGATTCTCAACTTCGCGGTGAATAATAGCGATTGAGTCTCGCCAACTCCTCCCTTCACCTAGAGAAATAATGTGCGGCAATACTGCACACGCCCCTTCGCTAGCAGTCAATATTTTGTTTTGAACGATAACTGACATCCCTAATCCCCTTTAGCTAATGCGACAAAATCTGTTGAAACATTAAATGAAAATAATTATCGATTGCAATAGCATTTACATAAATATTTCTTTTTGCTATAAATTGTAAATTAATGTCAATGCCTTAATTGCATTCACAAAACATTTAACAAACGCTATCAATAAAAAAATAGGATTAGTGCAACAATATGAACAAGACACTCATAGCTAAATATGTCTCATCTAGGATCAAACCAAGACATTCATTTATTCTGGCTCTCGCTATAATCAGTCCGCTTGCTCTAGCAGCAGATGAACTTACAGATCAAAACACAACTACAGAGGATAATACGCTAGACACACTTGTTATCTCTGGCGTCAAACAATCGCTAACAACAAATGTCTCACAATCCTCCATGCGAACTGAGGCAAACCTAGCTGAAATCCCAAGATCTGTAGTGGTTATAAACGACGAGATTGCAAGCGAACAAAATGCAAGCTCTTTAAGTGATGTTGTACATAACATCAGCAACGTATCCGAAGACAACAACTATGGGGGAACAAGAGATCAGTTTTCCATTCGTGGTTTTAATGCCAACGTCTATGAGGATGGCGCTAAAGTCTATGGCGTCGCACAAGATAAAGCGGTCATGGAAGACATTCAGTATGTCGAAGTAGTTAAAGGGCCTGAATCAGTGTTGTATGGCAACATGAATCCTGGTGGACTGATCAACATCATTAGTAAAAAACCATCACCTAACCAAGCAACAGATATTGAGCTGAATCTAAATGAACATGGACAACAACGTCTAAGTATCGACAGTACTGGAGCACTTAATAAAGATAAAACGGTTCTTTATCGTATTGTCGGCGTAACGGATGATTCTGATGGATGGCGAGATGACTCAGACAGCACCCAAACCTTCATTGCTCCGACAATTACGTGGTTTGCTAGTGAGGACACCGAAGTCACACTGTTTTATAAATACAATAAAGAGGAGCTTCCTTTCGATCGTGGCACATTGGCGGTACGTAACGCCTCAAACACAGGGTGGGATTTTCTAGATATTGACTCTAGCCGAATAGGCACTAGCTTTTCTAGACAGGAGCGTGAAACTGAAAAATTTGGTTTTGAAGTGGCTCATGACGTCAATGATTACTGGACGACTCGCTTCAAATATCAACATCAAAAGCGTGATACAGACGGTCGCAGAGTCCATTTTTATGCTGCTTCCGACGCTTTGGCATCAACCGTTTATGGCACTAGTGTCCGCAATCAAGATCAATATAAGGTAGCTTTTGACGGCAATATAAACCGCTACGTTAACGATAGCCAAGCAACCAGCAACACAGACATATTCTCTTGGGAAAACCAACTTGAGTTTGACTGGGGAAAAAGCTCTCACACAATAATTACAGGTGCTGACGCAACACGTTACAAAGAGACAATAATCAACAATGCCTCTAAAAGCTGGTCAAATACCACAATGGCAGCGCTCTCTGCTCTAATATTTGGTGAAACATCACCAAATTCTGGACTGTATAATTACTATACAGATAGCTCAGCAGCTAGCGACCCAAATGATTACTATCACCTAAATACAACAAAAGAAGAAATAAACGAATATGGCATTTTTATCAATGATTTAATAAAGTATGGGGACTGGAATTTCGCCCTTGGACTTCGACATGACACCTACTCTAGGAAATTCCAAAACACCTATGACAGCGCAATTTTGGCTCACCCTGCTGGAAAGGCAAACTTTAGTAACTCAGATTCGAAAAGCCCAAATGATTCTAATCTAAGCGGGCAAGCAGGCGCTCTATATAAGCTATCGGATTCTGTTTCTTTATACTCAAACATTGCAACCTCCTATCTACCAAACAACAACTTCGACGCAGTTAAACAAGAGTGGGTAGATGCTCAAAAAGGAACTCAAATAGAAGTGGGATCTAGGTTTTCTTTTTTAAATCATAAACTAAACCTAACAGCATCTGCATTCCATATTAACCTAGATAACGTCGCTTATTCAAAAGATAGCACTACAAACAGCTATGATGTATACAAACAACGCAGCCAAGGTTTTGAAATTGATGGTGATTATGCCATCAATGATCAATTAACCACCTTATTTTCATATGGCTATACAGACGTTGAGTTTGTGGATTCTCCAGATAGTGCGAACAAACCAGTCAACGTGCCACTGCATAACGCAAGCGCTTGGTTATTTTATGATGTCACAAAAGAGTGGGGAGTCGGCACAGGTATCGTTTATGTAGGAGAGCGTGCGGGAAATCGCCGGAAATACTACGACTACAAACTGGATGCTTATACGACAACCGATGTAACTCTTTGGTATCAACCTAGTTTCGCAAACGACCAGCTACGCATGCAATTAACCGTTGCAAATATATTTGATGTGGATTATTACAGTGCTAGTTCAGACTCTACACAAAATGCAGTTTATTTAGGTGAACCTCGCACTGTCTCTTTAAAAGCAAAATACAGTTTTTAACCTTGCTATAAAAACCAATAAAGGAAAGGCTCTGTAAAAAGGCCTTTTCTTTATTTTATTGAACCTTCCTTTCAAAAAATCTTTGCTTATGAAAACACTTATTTGCTTTCCTTCTTCAGGTAGTTCCTCCAGCCTTTTCGCGCCATGGAAACTCTTTTTTGAACAAAAAAACATCGCACTTATCTGCCCAGAATACCCTGCCCGAGGGCGACGCTTTACCGACCTGCCAGCCAAAAGCATAGATGCACTAGCACAAGATATGATGCACCAACTACAAGATGAACTAAAAAACAACGGAGATTACCATCTGTTTGGTCACAGCCTTGGCGGTATTGTTGCCTACGAATTAGCGCTAAAAATTCAACAAAGTCCCTATAAGGCACCTAAAAGTATTTTTATCTCATCAAGCCATGCACCCCATAAACGGGAAGAAACCTCATTGAAAAGTCATTTAAGCGATTCAGAATTGATTGTCGCACTCAAGCAAATAGGCGGACTAAAACAGGAAGTATTGAATCACCCGGAATTACTGGAATTGGTTCTCCCCATTATACGCGCAGATCTTGCCTTGAATGAGCATTACCAGAGCCAGAAAAAAGTGCCGTTATCCTGCCCTATTATCACGATTCATGGCACGGATGATCCTATAGTCAAACTTGACTATCTAAAGGAATGGAAACACTATAGTGAGGATTATCAACATATAAATTGGCCCGGCGATCATTTCTATTTTCAGCCAGACCTAGAAAGATTTCTCACGACGTTGGTCACATCGCTTGAAGCTGTCAATAAACAAGATTAGTCTGATTTTTTATCGGAGAAAAGAGGCGTGTGAACTCCCCCCAAACCTTGCCATTCAAAGCAATAATCATCAGGAGCCTTACGTTTCAGCGGACGTTTAAAACGTTCTATTGGCGTGCCCACCGCAATCGCCCCTAAGACCTGATCTTCTGGCTTCATGCCCAAAATAGGCTTTAGTGCCTTGCCCGCAAGAAAGGTATACCAGAAAGCGCCATACCCCATCAGGTGCAGGCCATTCATGATGTTCTGCACCGCTGCACCACCACATAGCTGCTGATCCCAAAGCGAGACATGATGTTCTGGTCTAACATTGCTAATCGCTATGATCATCATGGGAGAATCAGCAATCTCTTTTGCTGAACGACGTGCCTTCTCCGTCACCTTTCCATCTGGAGATTGCTGTCGATACATCTCCAGCGTGGCCAGGGCTAACTTGGGCATGTTCTCTTCTTTTACCACCAGAAAACGCCAGGGTTTTAAATTGCCATGATCGGGGGTGGTCATCACCAAATCAAAAAGCGACCTCAGTTCCTGATCGTTTGGGGCGGGGTAAGTGAGTTTTTTCCGGCAATATGAACGCCGGTTTAATAGCGACTCCAATGGTTTCATAATGACTCAACCTGTAATGATGGGATGTTTTGGACGTGATGTATGTCCCGATCTTCCCATTCGCCAAATGCCAGCTGCCTACCGTGAGACAACACCAGATATTTATGACACAGGCACTCTAAAAGACCTTGATCGTGGCTAATCACAATCAAACTGAAATGGCGCTGTGATTGTAATCTCTGAATCAAATCCATAATGCTTTGGCGACTTAGCTTATCCAGCGCCGTTGTCGGCTCATCCAGAATCAGCAATCTGGGCGAGAGAAGCAGTGCACGGGCAATCATGATTCTCTGCCGTTGCCCCCCAGATAATTCATGAGGGTAGCGATCCAGTAAAGCAGAGTCTAACCCCACCTCTTCCATGGCACTGGCTAGTTTTACCTTAAGCGATACCATGCTTTCTGCTGCACCGCTGACTCGGTAAATCTCCTTTAAGGAGCGACGAATAGTAAGGCGAGGATTAAAACTGGCAGCCGTATCCTGAAATACAAACTGCATACTGGCACGCTGCTGCCGTAAAACATTGGGCGTTAAAGACAGCCAGTCCTGTCGGTTAAACCAAATATTACCTGTTGCGGGCATCAACCTGAGCAAGGCTTTTGCCAAGGTGGATTTTCCCGCCCCGCTCTCTCCGATAACGCCCAGATTCTCACCAAGAGACAGGTCAAAACTCACGCCATGAAGAATGCCCTTCACCATAAGATCCATCACGTTCAACAAGGGCGATAATGGGTTAGCCGTCACACCTTGTACGCTTTCCGGCTCCAGCAGTTTCTGGGTATATTCGTGTTCAGGTGCAGAAAAAACGCTTTCAACACTTCCTTGCTCAACGACCTTCCCTTGCTTAAGCACCATGACCTGATCCGCTATTTCCCGCACCATTTGCAAATCATGAGAAATAAAGACCATGGTCATATTCAAGCGGGTTTGAAGTTGCTTCAACAACGCCATAATTTGCTGTTGAGTTCGGCTATCTAACGCCGTTGATGGCTCATCTGCAATAATGAGTTTTGGCTGATTGGCAATCGCCAAGGCGATCAACACTCGTTGCCGTTGCCCTCCAGAAAGCTGATGGGGGAAACGTCTTTTATGATTTTGTTCCAGCCCCACCAGCTCTAAAAGCGCATGTATTTTCTCTGTGCATTCATGTTTCGACAGCTTCCTGCCTGCATGCAAGCGAAGCGCTCTGGTCAATATCCATTCAATGCGTTTCACCGGATTTAATGCGGATAAAGGCTCTTGGGCCACTCGCCCAATTAACCGACCCCGTATTGCTTGCCAATCCTTGTCATTGCACTGAACAAGAGATTGACCCGCAAGTAACATGTCTCCTTGCAAGCGACCATTCTCCGGCTGTAATCCCAGTATTAACTTGGAAAGCAAGGTCTTTCCAGCGCCGCTCTCTCCCACAATTGCCAAGGTTTTCCCTTCAGGCAGGTGGAAGTAAATATTCTCCAGTAACATCTGATTAGCAATGGAAAAAGAAACGCCTTCACAGCTAAGCATGTTGCCCCTCCCCTCTTTGCTCTATATTGGAGGAACGTTTTGCAGATAACTCTTGAGCCATTTCACCCATTAAGACGACACAAGTTACTAGCATCAGAATATACAAACAGCCCGTCACACCAAGCCAGGGGGCCTGTAGATTGTTTTTCCCCTGTGCCAGCAACTCGCCTAAAGAAGGGTAACCTGAAGGCAAACCAAACCCGAGAAAATCTAGCGTAATTAGTGCCCCAAAGGCTCCGGCGAAAATAAAGGGTAAGTTACTCAATAATGACACCAGAGCATTAGGCAGTACGTGAATAAAGATAATACGTTGGTCAGATATACCTGCAATAATCGCGGCCTGTACATAATCCAATTGACGAATACGTAACACTTCAGCTCGAACTTGCTGTGCCAGATGATGCCACCCGAGAAGAGATAGAATCATCAACAACATCCAGGGACCTGGGCGCACCAGACTAGAGAGAATCATGACAATAAAAATGGCCGGGATGGCCCCCCATATTTCCGTTATGCGTTGCCCGATCAAATCAACCTTGCCGCCATAATACCCCTGCCAGGAACCAAAACACAGCGCCAGAAAAGCAACACTGGTACTCAAGCCCAAAGCAAAGAGCAGACTAATTTGCGTACCATACAGAATACGGGCCAGCACATCACGCCCCTGATCATCCACACCAAGCCAATTCACGCCAGAAGGTGGCGAAGGGAAGCTCACATTGTAATTAATGGTGTCATAGGAAAAGCGGACAGGAGGCCACAACCACCACCCCTGTTGGGTGATTTCCTGAGCGATAAAGTCGTCTTTATAATCGGCCTCGGTGTCAAAAAAACCGCCAAATGCTGTTTCAGGATACGCCTTCACGATAGGAAAAAACCAGTGCTGTTTGTAGTGGATCATCAACGGCTTATCGTTGGCGATAATCGGGGAGAGACAGCTTAATAAAAAGACAAGCGCCAGGAAAAAAGCCGCCATTTTCCCACGGCGTATAATCGCGGCACGCTTTCCCTGTAACGTCATATTCTCACCGCCTCAAAGCTTAATCTTGGGTCCACCAACCGGTAAAGCATGTCCCCCAAAAGCGTCATAAAAAGTCCTAGCAGGGAGTAAATATAGATAACACCCAGCACCACAGGATAATCCCGTTGCAGTACAGACTCAAAAGCCAGCAAGGCGATACCGTCAAGTGAGAAAATAATTTCCACCAGCAAAGCACCACCAATAAACAAGGCTAAAAGGTCATTGGGAATACGGGCAAACAGTACCAATAAACTGTTGGGCAGCACATGGCGAAAAATAACACTTTGACGGCTCTCCCCCATACTGAGTGCCGTTTCCACATAGTTTTGATGAAGTTGATCTACTACGGCGTTTTTCACCAACAGCGTAATGGGAGCCAAGCCACCTGCCACACAAGTCATCACCGGCAATACCAGATGCCAAAGGTAATCTTTCACCTGCGCCCCAAAAGAAAGCTGCGTAAAATCCGCCGACACCAGTCCTCTTAGAGGAAACCAGCTAAACACCCCACCACCGGCAAACAGGATCATAAAAAGAATGGCAATAATAAAAGTAGGAAGTGCGAAGGAGATAAACAGGGCAAGGCTACTTAGAGCATCTAGCCAACCACCTCGACTCAACGCCTTCCAGACCCCTAATGGCACCGCTATAAGATAGATAATCAGCAAACTCCAAAATCCGATGGAAAATGAAGCCGGCAGTTTACTCAGAATTAGGGAAGAGACAGACTGACCACTAAAGTAACTCTGCCCTAGATCCAGGCTCAGATAATGCCAAAGGGTATCAAAATAGCGCTGCCAGAGCGGTTGATCAAAGCCATATTGCTGGGCAATTTTTTGACGTAACTGCTCATCAATATGGTTTGTATCAAGGTTTGTACTGTCATTCTCGAAAAGTGCGGTCGTACCTGTTTCAACGCCACTCATTTTTGCTAAAACAGCATCAACTGGCCCCCCAGGTAACCACTGCAACAGAAAAAAATTCAGTGTTACAATCGCTACCAGAGTCGGTATGATCAACAGTAACCGTTTTATCAAGTAATGTCGCATCATCGCTCTCAATGACTCTTACTTACGGTCATCCCACCAAAATTCCACTTCATAGCCATAAGCCGGATTCACTTGTGGACGCTTGATATAATCCGCATGGGCGACCAATTGAAAATTACGCGCCCAAAGAGGTAAGAAGTAATACTTCCACTTTAATACCCGATCCAATGCTCTACCGTAGTTTTCTGTCTGCTGATAATCCTTCGCATGAACCAAACCCTCTACCAGCGCATCAATCACAGGGTCATTAAAACCCGCAATATTACTGCTGGTGGCCACATTGGCAAACGAAGACAGTAAGGCGGATTGCACCTCAGTATTGGGTGGAATACGCACCTTATACTGAATAGGTGTCATATCAAATTGACGTTGCATTAGCTGTTTATAAAATTCGGTCCCGGCTCTAACGGATATTTGCCCTTCAATACCAAGACGTTTTAAGTTCTGTAAATAGGCCCCCAAAGCAGGCTTCATATCAGGGGAAGGTACTAGAAAGTGAATGACAAATGGCTTGTGCTGAGCATCCACCAGTTTGCCCCCTTCCAGCTTCCAACCAGCCTCTTCAAGCAGTGCTTTGGCTTTTATCAGATTTTGTCGGTTGTCACCCGACCCGTCTGTGGTGGGCCAGGAAAAGGTCTCATTAAACAACTCATCCGGCAATTTTTGACGAAAAGGCATTAAGATAGCTTTTTCTTGTGGAGAGATGCCACCACTGGAAGTCAGAAAGCTGTTATTAAAAAGGCTCTCCGCTCGCTTGTATTGTCCACCAAACGCACGCTTGTTCAGCCATGTAAAGTCAAAAGCATACACCAGCGCTTCACGAGTTTTAGGATTGGCAAACTTAGCTTCTCTTAGGTTAAACAAAACCGCAGTCACAAAAGAAGGGGCATCGTAATCAATTTTCTCTTTAACCACTTTTCCATCGCTAAAGGCCTTCCCTTGATACAGCTTTTGCCAGCGCGCCAAATTGGATTCGGCAATGTAATTCACTTCTCCAGCTTCTAACGCCTGTACGGCGGCATTGCGGTCTCTAAAATACTCAACACGAATGGTTTTAAAGTTGTACTTGCCGCGATTGGCTGGCAAATCTTTTGCCCAGAAATCATCACGCAAGGTGTAAGTGATACTGCGCCCAGGCACAACAGAGGTAATCTTATAAGGGCCACTGCCCACCGGAACCTCCAGAGAAGGCTTGGTAAAGTCTTTTCCTTCCCAGAAGTGTTTTGATAACACAGGCAAGTTGCCTGAGTTTAATACCTGCAAGCGGCTGCCCTCATTGCCAAAGTTAAACCGCACTTCTCTTGGGTTCAGTACATCCACGCTTTTCACCCCCTGAAAGCGGGATTTAATGTTGCTAAGCCCCTGTGCCTGATAGGTTTTAACCGAGAAGGCCACATCCTCTGCCGTGACCGATGTGCCATCGCTGAATTTAGCATCCTGTCTTAGTGTGTATTTGGCCCAAGAGTTATCGTCGGCAATGACTATGGTCTCGGCCAACACACCATAACGGGTTTTAATTTCGTCTTTATCGTGACCACGATCTGTCAGACTATCATAAAGCCAGAATAAACCTCTCGGTTTAGACCCCAGATTAATAAATTGATGAAGCGTGTCGAAACTACCAATTTCCGCCATTACCAGCTCTCCTTGCTTAGGGGCATTGGGGTTGGCGTATTCAAAGTGGTCAAAATTAGCTGGATATTTCGGGTCTCCATAAAGTGCAACCGCATGGGTGACTTCTTCTGCCAGAACAGAATGCACACAGCAGGAAAGAATCAGAACCAATACACGCCCGGTCTTTCTTAACATTTCATTTCTTCCTTATCATTATACGGGAGCACTACCGTGGTAGCCTGATCATAAGCACTTTTTTCTTCGTGTAAGCTCATACTGCCTTGATGAATGCGATAAATTTTGTCAGCTAGATGAAAGTAATGGTCATCATGGGTAATGGCGATCACCGTTTTCCCTCTAGCTTTCAGTTCAGGTAAGAGCTCGGTATAAAACACCTTTCGGAATGACGGGTCCTGATCCGCCGCCCACTCGTCTAGCAAGATAATGCTGCGGTTTTCTAGATAAGCCAGCAACAAAGCAAGTCGTTTACGTTGCCCCTGAGACAATTTTGTTGAGCTTAATTCACCCTCCGACACGGTAACTTTTTGTTCCAAAGCCAGGGCATTCAGATAATGCGTCACTAAGGCTTCATCTGGCCTGTCACCAGTTTCATTAATCAACTGTTTAAACAAATAAAAATCGGCAAACACCACAGAAAAATGACTTAAAAACCAGTCTCGGTTCGTTTCATCGATTTTTTCTCCGGCAAAGAGAACCGCACCGCCATGAGGATGATAAAGCCCCGTGACAAGGCGTGCACAAGAGGACTTGCCGCTACCATTGCCCCCTACCCAAAACACCAGTTCACCTTGCTTTAATTCAAAATTAATTGGTCCCACAGGAAAGCCTGGCTCATCCGACTCTGAGGGGTATTGATAGGTGACCTCACGAAGCTGTAACAAATGCCAATTCTGCGCTAACGCTCTCTCTTTTTCAGGCCTATCTTCGGCTTCATTTAGTTCCAACTGCTGAACTTTGTTATAGGCAACAGAACCTTGTATCAAAGCAGGTAAAGAACCTATCATTCCTGCCAACGGCGAACGCAGGTACAAAATAGTCAAAGCAAAGCCCATCAGTTGCTCTTTTGTACCAATACCAAACAAAGTATGAATCAAAATGATAGTGGCAATTAATAAGAGAATAGAAGTATTCACCCAACTACCATTGAGTACTGTATAGCGATCCGCTCGAACTTCAAGCGCCAGAGCTTTACTCACTATGGGCTTTAAACTATCTTCAAAAAAACGATTGCGCCGTGCACGGCTCAACTTGAGTTCATTTCGTCCCTGCAATAATCCTGCGTAACGATCATAAAGGGAGTCGTCATTTTCCCTGGCTTCTCGTTTTAGCCCTCTTGAGGCAGACATAAGTTGTTTGGCGATGACAACCGACAATATTGTCATAACAAGCGTGCTTAAGAAAAAAGGTACAGATAACTGAATCAAATAAGCATAGCAACAGAACAGAACAGCCGCCCCATAAACCACAAAAGGCAGACTGTTAAACGCCTGACTAATAGAAGTTACATCCTTCGTAAGAGTCGCCAGAATAGCAGGTTGACCCAGTTGATCAATTCTCTCGACAGATGTTTTCAGTATACGACGACACAAATGAAGACGTAACCGATACACCACATGGTGCCCAAGTGAAGTCAGCATCGCCTGAGAAAAGAAATTTAACCCAAACAGCATAAAAATAAAGGCGAACAACAGGACCATATCCTGTCCTGCAATAGCATCAGCTGAGGTAACTTGACTGATCATAGAAATAACGGCAATACCACAACCAGCACTTAAAGCACTCAACAGAACAGCAATAAAAAACTTAAAAAAATTACCACGTAACATCGCCCACACTAGAGACATGCACTACACCATAAAGAAAACAAGAATTATTAGCATTTGCATTATAGAATATTAAGCACAAAAAAAACAGAGGGAAAATAGAGGTGGTAATCCACCCGAAAAATAACAGCAGCCAAAAGTAGAATTCTCTCGTAATCTAAACGCAGGAGGTTCTGCATGAAAAATATCGTTACACTGATAGTCAAATCAGGCTACTTTAAAACAAACCAAAGCGGGCACACCGGTACCTAAACCCTGCCGAGAACACGGCATGAGTGCTGCGTCTTTTTATAAATGGCGGACTAAGTACGGTGGTATGGATGCGTCATTGATGGCTCGGATGAAAGAGCTTGAAGAAGAAAATCGTCGACTTAAAAAGATGTATGCCGAAGAACGTCTTAAAGCAGAAGCGATTCAGGAAGCCATGGCAAAGAAGTGGTAAAGCCGTCTCAACGACGTGAGATGGCACAGTTTGCTGATGCCAATCACCCAATGAGCGTTCATTTAGCGTGTGTGGCGTTTTCCATCAGTGAAACCTGTTATCGCTATCAGGGAAAATTCAATGATAAAAACTCGTACATAGCGAACTTACTTATTGATCTTACTGAAGAGCAATCTGACTGGGGATTTGGTTTGTGTTTTTCTTATCTGAGGAATGTAAAAGACCATAGTTAGAATCATAAACATGTTTATCAAATCTACTGTGAACTGGCGCTAAATCTGAAGACAACTAAACTAAATTCAGGCCATGTGAGACCATAGGAGTAGCCATAAAATGAGAATATTTGCAACATCACTGACTATTTAACTACAATAAATTCAGCAAATAAACCAAAATTTGGTCAGAAATATTATGTAAAAGAAGAAGCTTTTTTAGAAATAAGATAATTAAAAATAAATTTTCTGGAATATACAGGTGGTGCGTATGGAGATGTTCGTGAGTCCGACATTCACCTTGTAAGGGCGACACTCTCCCAACTGAGCTACACATCCAACTTTTTACATCCATGAGATGTGGGATTATTAGCCCCTAGGATATGTACTTTGTTAAGATAAATTTCTCAACTGAGCTAGACACACATTTTGAGATAGCTATTAATCTTTCAATAACTCTAACTTTTCACCAAACTTAACTTGCAAGTAATGGCGGAATGGACGGGACTCGAACCCGCGACCCCCTGCGTGACAGGCAGGTATTCTAACCAACTGAACTACCACTCCAACACAATTGTTTTTAACGTCTCATCAGACGCACCTTTTACATCGGTGAGATGGTGGGTGTGGAGGGGTTCG
>Ga0208645_1000497_pt1 | contig 41439 bp, 52 predicted proteins | sample VirMetDEL_Sep_01_FD_184519 | JGI IMG/M metagenome (GOLD analysis project Ga0208645, IMG submission 184519) | Aqueous microbial communities from the Delaware River and Bay under freshwater to marine salinity gradient to study organic matter... | ecosystem: Environmental > Aquatic > Marine >... | reverse complement strand
CCCCGCCGACAATCTCGGTGGCGTGTGGGCCCTGGTGAAGACCCGCGGCGCGGACTTTGCTCCCTGCCCGCTGTGGATCCGCAGCCAGATCGCCTTCCTGTCGCTGGCCCATGCCCAGGCCCTGCTCGATGGCGGCGGTGCCCCAATCGCCGGTGCCACCACCAAGGCGGCCTGGATGGATGTGGCGCCCTATGCGCCCAAGGGCAACAACAACAACGGCGCCGATGTCAACAAGTCGAGCCTGCAGTTCGCCCGCACGGATCTGACCGGTCACAACGGCTCGGGCTATGCCGGTCGTAACAGCCGCGCTTTCACAGGCGCTGCGCGAATCAGCGGAGCTTCTGCTGTTGAGCACACCACGCACAACGGTCAGCTGAGCGGAATCGTGGACATTCAGGGCAACCAGTGGGAGTGCGCCCCTGGCCTGACCAACAGTGGCGGCGGCAACGGCGGTTTCCGCCTGTTCCCCAGCAGCGCAGCGTGGACCAACACCACGGGCAATGCCTCGATCACAGGCGCCACTGGCGTGCTGTCCCTGGCGGCTGAGAGCGGTGCTGCAGCGGATGACGGCATCTGGTTCGGTAGCGCCGGCTGGAGCTACCTGGTGCCCCACAGCGGCGGCACCTTCCACCCCTCCAGCAGCTTTGGTGATGCCACGCTGCGGGCGATGACGGAGACGTTGATCCCCCGGGAGCTGGGCACCAGCGGCACACAGACCAGCACCAACATCTTTGGTGGTGACGGCGTGTACCGCTCTAGCCCCAACGACCTGCTGCCGCGTGTTGGGGGCTCCTGGGGCAGCACGGCCGATGCCGGTGTGTTCCTCGTGCTTCTCGGCAGCCCCTCCAGCCACGCGAACTACCTCTTTGGCGCGCGTGCCGTCCGCCTTCTGGCTGCGTGAGCAGCCATGTGGGGGAGGCGACAGCCTCCCCTTCTCCTCCAGAAGGACTGGACAAGCGGCAGGAGCGCTATTGGCTCATCGAGCGGCGCTGCAAGGACCTCTGCCTCTACCTCGACGTTCTCACAAGGAACATGCCGCGGTATGAGAAGTACGTCCTCAGCGCCAAGATGCGTGAGATCGGCTATCTCTGCTTGGAGTTGGCCATTGCCGCCAACAAGAAACAGCACAAGAAGACCGATCTCACACGCTTCAATGTGCAGCACGAGTTTCTCCGCCAGCTACTCAACCTGGCAGTGGAGGCCAAGTTCATTGAACCCAGACGACACCGCGTTGCCTGCGAGAAGCTCGATGAAGTGGGCAAGCTTCTAGGAGGCTGGCTACGCTCTGAACTCAGGGCGGACTCCTGACATGCTGCCGAATGTTGGGGGCAACTGGGACAACACGGCCAATGCCGGTGTGTTCAACGTGAATCTCAACAACACATCCAGCAACGCGAACAACAACAATGGCGCGCGTGCCGTCCGACTTCGACACAATCACGCCCAGCGTTGGTTCTCATGGGAACCTTCCGTGCCGTGTTGAAGGGAGGGAGTTCGTCCTTGAGCCTTCGGGCTCTCAATAGCCGGGGACGGCGATTCCAGTAGCTCAAGCGACCGTCTCGCCATGCCCCACAAACTCGGCAACCTGTGGCCCCAGATCGCCAGCTATGACGCGCTGCTGGAGGCTTGGAGGGAAGTCAGAAGTGGCAAAGGAACCAAGCGGTTGATCCTCCAGTACGAGAGCAACCTGGCGGTCAACCTGTCTCACCTCGAGGCGAAGTTGCTGGACGGGCGCTACAAGCCGCGGCCGCACTATGAGTTCTGGATTAAGGATCCCAAGCCCCGGCTGATTCAGGCGCCTTTCCTGGAGGATCGCATCGTGCAACACGCCGTTTGCAACGTACTGCGTGTGCCCCTGCAGGAGCGGTTGATCGCTCACACCTACAGCTGCCTGATGGGCCGCGGCACCCATCGCTGCAGCCAGCAGTTTCATGCCTATCTGAAGGATCGTCGGCTGAAGTATTACTTGAGTCTTGACATCCGCAAGTTCTTTTACAGCATCAATCATCAGGCGCTCTTCGCTGAGATGCAGCGTCACATCAAGTGCAAGCCCACACTTGCCCTGCTGTGGCGCTACATCACGGTCAACGGTGGGGACTGTGGCATCCCCATCGGTGCGAGCACCAGCCAGATCATGGCCAACATGGCACTCAACCCCCTCGATCACTTCGCCCGGCGGGAGCTGAAGCTCGACACCTACCTGCGCTACTGCGATGACATGATCGCTCTCTTCGAGACCGCGGAACAGGCGCACGTTGCGCACCGAGCAATGGATGAGAAGGTGCGCGAGCTGGGCATGGAGCTCAACAGCAAGAGCGGTGTGGGCTGGGTGGATGACGGCGTGGACTGGGTTGGCTATCGCCACTGGCGCACCTACAAGCTGATCCGCAAGCGCTCGCTGAAGCGCCTGAAACGGAAGGCCACTGGCTGCAGCCTGGAAACGGCCATGGCCTACCTCAGCCATGCCAAGGACACGGCCAGCCTGCGGCATGTGGCCCGGCTGCTATGGCGCGGGAATCCTGAACACAGGCCGGAGATTTATGCATGGCTCAGACAGTGGAAGGGTTCGCTTCGCTCGGTAATCTGCATGTAGCTTCCTTGATCAAGTGCTAGAAGTTGCGTCAGTTGTTGGTGTCGCCGCCACTGGCGCCCTTTGGAAGATGGCCGTTGAGCACGGCTCGATGAAGCGTGGGATGGACGCGATCCTCAATGAGGTGCGTCTTCTGCGAAGTGAACTGCAGAAGGACATTCACTTGTTAGAAGACGATTTACGAGACCATGAGCATCGCATCCGCAAGCTTGAGGGTAGACACTTGCCAGGTGGCAATGAGTAAGTAGGGTTGGCCTAGATGCCTTGTCTTGTGTGGACCCCACAAACGCTGCAATCGCTGCAATCCTGGTGATGGCTGGCAGTGAGATCATTGCCCTGCTGCCCATCAAAGAGAACTCCTGGGTTCAGCTGATCGTCAAAGCACTGAAGGCGATCTTCCCAAAGCGCTGAGGAGTGAGACCGTATGGCTTGCCCGATTTGGGGACAAGGGCTGGCGCGACAATCTGCAGCAGTTGGCGCGTGACTACAAGTTCAATGCCACGCTGCAGCCTCGCATGGACCGTGCCATCGAGGACTGGCACAAGTCCCAGCCTCCAGCGGTGCCACCGCCGATCATCGACTCAGATGAACTGCGGATTCGAGCGCCTTGGTTTGATCAGGACTCATAGGGACTGAGCCATGCAACCCTTCGTCGCTTCCCCTGAGCTGCAGTTTCGTGAGGAGGCGACGAGGCGTGTGCTGCAGGAACTGTTTGATGACAACGACCTGCAAGGCTTGATGGATGCAGCGGTGCTGTTGAACAAGCTGTGGATCCAGCAGACAGCGATTGCCCGGTGGTTCGCCAACGAGGCCGCGGAGAACCTCGGTGAAGCATGGGACGCCAGCCGGGCTAGATGACGGTGCGGGTGTTGTGGTTGGGGTCGCTCTCGTCCAGGTGGCACTCGGGACCAAAGCCGGTGGCCAACAGTTCATGTGAAAGGTTCGGCGATTTCCTTTCCATAAGCGGCTCACTTGTTAAACGCTGAGCCTTGTTGCTGACACGTTCTTGATCCGCTGCCTCAAGCGACGCGATCCAGCTGTCATAGGCCTCGCGCATGGGGATCTTGGCGGGCAGCTTGAGCCACTTCCTTACTTCCTTGGGGCAGCGCAGGAAGACAGAGGCGTTATTGCTGTAGACGATGTAGAAGCGACCGTTCCAGTCGCGGCCTGTCTCGATGCTGGTGTGAACGGACAGGTGTAGGCGTTCGCGTTTCATGGGCGGCAGCTCAGATACCAGCCACCGGTACCACCTGGCATCCAACGCGGATCCCAGTTCCTGCGGCTGTAGATCATGCCGGCGCCTTTGGTGTTCTTGGCGTAGCCCCCCTGCACCAGTAAGGCCTCGCCATTGGGATCGTTCTGGATCCAGGCCACATCCGTGTAGCCGATCACCACAGTCCAGTGGCCACCACCACGTGGTGCGCTTGTAGGCCCTTGATGAAGCCAGCCCACAGCAACGGGCCTGCCTGCATCAATCTCCCGTTCCAGGTCTTTCTGGGTGCCATTGGTGTGGAAGTCGGCCTTGAGACCAAGGGATCGCAACGCAGCGAGTTGGGCTTGGGCTGAGGTGGTGTCGCCGTACTTTGTACGTACAGCGTTGTAGGCGTCGTCGTTGGCCACCTTGCCCCAGAACATGGCGAGCATGGCGCAGCTGGACGAGAAACACTCGCGGTAGCCCGTGCCGCTCTTGTTATCCAGCTGGCTTTGCCACTTCACGTTGAGCAGGGTGGACTTCTTGACGAGAGGCGTTGTGTTGCCCTGCCATAGCTGCCCTTCGCCGCGGCGCCGGCGCAGTAGTCCGGCCTCCACGTTGGTGCCTGGGTTGCGGTACAGCTCCAATGCGGCTGGCACCTTGTCCCATTCCTTGTCGCGTAGGCAGCGGCTGATGGTCTCAAACCCAGTAGCACCCATGAAGGCAGGGCCCAGGTTGTAGGCAAAGCTGATCAGGGCACACTGCTGCCCCTGGTTCATTTCCGACCAATGGGGGATCGTGCTGCGCAGCTTCTTGGCGATGGATGCGACTTCGCCATCAAGGAGCTCGTTGGCGTCAACGACGGTGATCTGATCTCCGCGCTGCACCTTGCGTCCGTCTCGATAACGGGTAGTGCCGTAGCCGATCGTCCAGGGATCACCACCGCTCAGTGGGTCTGGATAGGCACTGAGGTGACACCCCTCGAAGTCCTTGATCAACTTGATGGCAGGTGCATAGCCGGCTATTGGGCCGGCGTCCCGCCAATCGTCCACCCACTCAGCGGATTCGCACAGCAGTCCTGGGTCTGCTTCCTTGATGTGCCGGCCAAGCTTGACGATGGCCCTCATCTGGTGTTCTAGGCCTTTGTAGTTGTCCCAGAACTGCAGCCAACGCTGGTCTGTGAACTGCACTTGTTCAATCGTCATCAGCAAAAGAGGGGGACATGCCCCCTCCGGTTGACCTTGCGCTCCGCCCACACGTTAGGCAGCTATTGCCATGGGGCAAGCACTGCTGTCAAAAGGAATGGGCTCCTCCTTGTCCTCCTTCACCAGCACGATGGCATCGCCGTCAATTTCGACATTCACGTAGTCGCCGGGCTTCAGGCCGATCTGGTCGGTGTAGGCACGGCTGACGGGCACCAAGCCTTTGGGACCAACCTTGAGGCGGTAGGTGGGTTCTTTGCCGAGTCCTTCTGGCATGTTCACAGTGAATGATCCAAGGTCGTAGCCGTTGGCTTGGCTGAAGGCCGAAAAGAACTTGCTCTTCTGCAGGGTGCGGCGACCGCCGCGGCTGGCGGTGTAGCCAGCACCTTCGATCAGCTTCTCGAGCTCACCACCCTCGTTCGCCTTCAGGTAGTCGAGCAGCTCCTGCCCTTGTAGGCGTGCCATGTGACAAATGCTTGTACGGTGTCAAGTGTATCAATAGAACTTGAGTTGACCAGCATCGTTCATGTAGCTGAAGTTCATTGCACCCTGAGCGCCGCTCAAGATGGCATTGCCGATGGTGAACCCAAGGTTGCCTGTTGATGGTTGTGTTGGGCCGATGTACTCCGGCTTCAGGCCCTTGATCGGCTTCAGGGGTTTGAAGAAGATCTCCTCGCGGTACGGCTTGCTGAGGCTGATCACTGAGCTGGTGTAGTCAGACTCAGCAGACGCCAGCTGTGCCCCGTAGGCATTGGCACGCCAGCCGAATGACGGAATTGTCAGTTTCGACATGGTGCTGTTGATCATGGATGCTTCGTTGTCACTGCGTTTGAGCGCGGATGCAGCACGCTCGGTCATGTCCTGCATCCCTAGCGCATAGATGCCCATCTGCTGAGCGAACTCACCCTTGATGGCGCTGTTCAGCAGGCCCAGTCGCACCTTGCGTGAGGTGGCATTGTTTTGCAGTTCACCCCAGCTGCGGCCTAGTTGCTTGGCAGCTTGTGCCATCAGCAGCTTGCCGGTCTGTCCACCGCCCTGGCGATCAGAACCACGCGCTCCAGCCTTGCTGTCCTCTACCAGCGCCTGGATTTTGTTGAGCTGCCAGCCCAGGTAGTCACGCTGTTCCTCGAGCGCCAAGCTGCTCACCAGCTCCTCTGTTTCGCGGTTCAGCTTGCTTGTCGCTTGAGCGCTTTGAAGCGCGGTCTGGTTGACCTGGTTGAGGAACTGCCTGGTGGTCTCGAGTGTGTCAATCGTTAGCGCTTGCATCCGGTATGGATAGTCGATCGAAGCTTTCGCAAACTCGGTGTTTTGCTCTATGGCCGCACGAGCGTTGATCTCGCCAATCCGAGTGCTCAGCTGTTGAGATGCCGCGTTGAGCATCTGGGACTGATAGGCCTGGTAGTCCGATGATTTCTGCCGTTCGTTGAAACGCAGCTGTTCGACGCGGGCCTTGTCCCACCACCACTGGGTCCTGGCCGCCAGGTTGGCCAAGCGCCACTCCTGCTTGTCGCGCTTAAAGCGCTTCTTGGCTTGCGCCTCCGCTGCTTCGTACTGCGCGTCGGCCTGGCTTTGTGCCGATGATGCACCAAAGATTGAGGAGCCGATGCCGGCGACTGCTCCGATGACGGCGCCAATAGGGAATGGCATCAGCCCACGCTCCTCGACCGATCGTTGTAGTTGCCTTCCCAGATGGCGCCGGTGATCGTCACGGGAAGGTAGCTGTCACTCTCAACGATAACTCTGCACTCCGTGTTCTTGCTATAGACAGGAGCGCGGAATGTGCCTGTATCAACGAAGCTCGCTTCTGTTGTCAATTCGTTGTTGAGTACATTGAGCTTTCTACTTCTGTACTCGTACCTGCTGTCGATTGCTCTTCCATTCCGTTTCACCACCACGTCGTAGAAGCCGGTGTTGAAGTGGTTGATTTGCCACGTCGCTACCTGCAACCGCCCGGCCTGCTCGCCGACTACCCGCTGCCGTGCTTGATCCCTGGATGGGACAAACGCCTGGGTGAACTCGTACTCCATTGAATACCGGCGGCCAAAGGTCAGCTTGGAGCTGCTCCAGTCACCAGGCACATTGCATGTAATGGTGGTGCCAGACGATGCTGAGCCGATCTCATACATCTTTGGCCCGCTGTTATCCGGTCGGGTCACGATGCTTGTCAGGCCTTGCATTTCATATGGCAGCGTGAATGTCGTGCGGTTGGTGACCGAGCTGTACGCCGCGGTGACATTGTTTGTGGTGGTGTAGTCGCTATTGCACTCGGGATACCGCAACTGGCGATCCATGTGAATCGTTGGGGTGCTTATTTGGTCCAGTTCCTCGCTATTCATGAAGCAGCTGTATGTGCCGTCTGGGTATGCCATCAGAAACCACAGCTCATTGCCGATGAACTTCAGCCATACAATGTCACCATCAAAGGTCCACTCGCTCCAGCTGGCCTGGCTTTTGGCCAAGCTGTCAGTCCCCGACTGCCACAGATACTTGTAGACGTAGAGCTTCTTTTTGTTGTTGGGTGTACGGCACACGGCCATGTCGATCGTCTCGCCTACATCCCAGTGGGTAGCCAGACCGTCGATGTACTTCGGCAGTGATGACGTGATGTTCAGGCTGCCACCTAAGTTCATGCCAAGCCTACGAGAGACCGTTTCAATAAACTGGTACTCACGGAAGTTGGTGTAGTTAAACTCGTTGGTGGCAAAAATCACCACAGGGCCAGCGATCTTAGGGCGCAGGTCCGGATTCATCAGGATGTTGCTCAGTCGCAGGATGGTGGCCGTCCGCGGCGTCAGCACATCAACGTCCGCTGGTTTGATCTGGAACTGACTGTTGCCACTGAAGGCAAGCAGCGACTCATTCACCGGCAGCAACCAGTTGAGCCGGGTGCTGGTCTCCGATGTAGCACGGAGATCAATCGGATCCGTCTCTAAGACGGCGACAGATGTGTCAGGGAAGAAATTAAAGATGTCATCCGTCTCGCTCATCACAACGGTTTCACCAGCGCAGATCGCATAGCGACCGCGGAATAGCACGTGATCCTTGATGATCTGACCAACGAAGCTTGGCGTCGGCACCGTGGACTCATCCCCTGCAGTCCTGCTGCCCCATGTCGGGAAGGTGTAGGTGTAGGTGACGCCACCAGTCGTCAGGCTTCTTGTCGCCCCATCTGCTGGCCCCACAAAGAACACCTGCGGTGCCGCCCGGTAGATCACCAGTGGCATGGTGCTTTCATCCAGCTTGAACTGCTGGCCAGGTTTCAGTGTCTCAACCCAGGTTCCTTCGCCGAACGTGCTGCCGTCGTTGGTAAAGAACTTCACCCAGTAGTCGTCTTGGGCGTTAGCGGGTTCGGAGTCCACCTTCACGATGAAGCCGTCTGATGCCCGTGCTGGCAAGTCGGAGAACTTCGAGACCGTGTTGCGGATTACTCGGGCCAGCGTGTTGGAGCGGCTGTCATCCAGCTGCAGCGTGAAGTCACCGCCATCGTTCTTGGCGACAAGCACCACCGCCCCGTTGGCAGTAGCTGTGTAGCCAGTCACTCCATTGATCTGTGCGGCCAGTCCTGAGGCCACCGTGGCGGTGCTGATCGTGTTGCTGGTATCAGTGACCTTCGGTGTCGTCACCGGTGTCAGAGCCGTGCCTGCGAGCGTCACGGTGTAGCTGACGTCGTAGGTCACACCTTGCACAAAGATCAGCGCATCAGTCTTTGCGGCAGGTGCTGTCGTCGCTGACAGGGCCGTGCTTTTCTCCCGGTTCAGCAGCAGGCCCAGTGGTCCGTTGTTGATCAGGACAAACTTCTTGTACAGCTCTGTCAGCTGATAGATGTAACTGGTGCTGTCACCAATGATCCGCTCATACGGCGAAGCGTTGACCGTCATGCCGGTGCCATGCACATCCAGCTTGCAAGTCAAGCCATTGAGCAGGATGCGCAGCTCAGTCGTGCTACCAACTGGTGTGAGCGTGACGCTGTAGTTCTCGTCCCCCACTACGGGCATCATCTCGACGTATAGGTCCTGGAAGGACGTGTCGAAGATTCGACCCGCGTAGTTGGTCGGTGCTCGCTTTGTCAGCCCCTCCACCGGTGAGCTATAGGCGTTTACTTGCCGCTCTCCCTGGCCGGGCAGTCGTAGGTGTGGCGGCTGCTGACTGACTCCTTGCGTCAGGGTGTCGAGCTTGCCTTGAATCAAGCTCTGTGGAGCGCGGCGTGTGCCGGTGATGTTGGACTTACGACGCATCACACACCTCGGTAACGAAGGCCATCAGAAGGGATGTAGCCAATGCCTTGGCCCACCCCGCGGTCATTGCCCCACAGCAGGTTGTTGCTGAGGCCGCGCTCTTCGTCGCGGATCAACATGGCCCGGGCGTACTCCTCATCCTGTGCGGTGTACGTGTAAATCGCATTGCTGTTCAGGTAGCGATCGGAGTAGATCCGTGCTGCACGGATGGTCACGTACTGCTGTGCAGTGTGAGGCAGTTCATCCCAGCCGAGCTGGCTCACCACGTAGTCCACGATCAGCGCCGTGGCCATGTCAGCGCCAAAGGCAAACGTGCGTTTTGCTCGGTCGTAGACCTTGAGACCACGCTGCACGTACTGCTTGTCGGGGTAGCGGTTGGGGCTGAACTGTGTGCTTAGCGTGTTGCTGGGTAGCACGAACTCTTCGGCTGACGTCTTGGTGAGCGGTACGTTCCAGTCCGTGTTCCAGCTCCAGCCTTCAGCCTGGACATCGCGGGACACCTCCCCCAACGTCTTGCGTGCCAGGGATGAGTCCGTGATCTCGTTAATTGAGATGTCGCTGAGCTTGTCAACCGGTGCCTCACCGATAACGCTCAGCAACGTGTTGACAGCTTCCAGCTCGGTCATCTTGTTCAGCCCTTGGTGGCGTAAAGCTTCTCGGCCAGCTTGATCAGCGCAGCCTTGGTCAGTGTGGTGTCCACATCATCTCCGTTCGGAGCGAGATACTCCACAAGCTCAGCCTTCTTCATGGCTGCGAAGTCGGGCCTTTGACCAGACGGCACCTCGGTCACGGGATCAACTGATTGATCCTCTACCCAACTGACATTCAACTCAACGCCGTCAACTGTGATGGCCATGAAAAAGAGGGGCATTGCTGCCCCTCATTCTGTAGTCCCCCTAGGCCTGATGCTAGGCCACGGTGTTGTGGATCTCGACGATTGCTTCAGGACGCAGATAGCCGAAGCCACATGCGTACTTAGCAACCATCAGAGTGGACTGGTACATGACGTTGTAGTCGTTACCAGTCATCTGCATGGAGATACCGCGCAGGTTGACAACACCAGCAGCACCCTTCTGGAAGGCAACCATCTTGGTGTTAGTCATGTCCACAGACGACAGCACAGTGTCGCTGCCATTCCAGGTGAAGCCTTGCTCACCGGCTGCAGCAGTGACGTTGCCCTGCGTGATGTGGTTGCTGGGGTAGATGCTGAAGCCTGCCAGCTGGCTGATCTGGCCCTTGGAGTAGGAACCATTCGCACCCTGCTGGTTGAAGTCGAAGTTCACTGCACGGCTGGATTGAATCAGCGTGTAGTAGACCTCGGGGCTGCACACCAGCACGCGACCATCAGAGCTCACGTCCTTCTCGTCGAGCGCCTTGGCAGCTGCGAATACAGCAGCCACGTAGTCGTCAGCGGTAGGGGTGGCCTTGTTGATGTTCACCCGGGTGCCAGTGCGTGCAGCCTGATCAGGAGTCAGGCCGGTCGGCAGGTTGGCAGTCAAGTCAGAGGTGCTCTGACGGGCGCCCAGGGTCAGCACACGAGCCAGTCGCTTGTCATAGGCGCGGGCAAGGGCTTGGCCCAGCTCACGGCTATAGATCGAGCGAATGTCGAAGTGGTTCTTGGCCTCGTCCAGGTCGTACAGAGCGGCGTCTGCAATCAGCAGATCGTCGATCTTGATCACGACCTCGTTCTGGGCCATGTTGCCCTGGCCTTCGATCTGCTTCCCGGGTGTGTGGAAGCGAGCCAAAAACCTTCCCGTTACGGGAAACTGGGCGCTTTTCCCGGACTGAATAGTGCGTTCTTGCACCATCCCTTTGAAGATGCAATTCCGCTGAAACGCGGACAGCACCTCGCCGGAAAATACCTTGAGGAAAAGAGCGTTGTCCTTTGCCCAGGTGCCGGAGTCGTTGTTAATAACACCGGCCCTAGACAGGGTTACGTCGGGTGCAGCCACCTTCGGTCTCCTTGTTGTGGGTTTACGGGGCGATCAACAGATGGAGCTCAGCTCCGCCAACGTCGCACTGCTGGGGTGTCGGCGCACCGGGCCCAGGTGGCAGATCATTTGGTTGTTTGATCTGCCTCAATTATCACCCTGCGTCAACGCGCTTGGAAAACATTGCTTGCGGCAATGCGACGCTCCACCTCGCGGATGTATGCAGGATCAGGATTATCACCCGAGTAACGCGGATCACTCATGGCTTGAACCACCTGAGCTTCCGAGCTGTAGCCACGCACTTCATTGCTCGGAGCACGACCACCCGTAAGCCTTGGCTCATAACCATTGGCCATCATGTAGTCGTACTGCAGACCCTTGAGCGTTGTCAGGATCTGGCCTTCATTGCCCTGAGCCAGCGCTTCGTTCCAGCTGTTGACGCGATCAGCGGGCAGGTTGCCGGCCACCCAGTTGGCCAGCCTGGTGTAACCGTCTTGGCCACCAGCCATGTCAAACACGCGCTGCTGAATAGCAGTCGCTGTCTCCGCGTCGATCTGACCAGCCTGACCTTCGTCCGCATTGTCGTCGTCGTCGTCGTCAGGTTCGGCTTCAGTTTCTGCGAGGGGCTCAGTCTCCTGTTGCTGCGCTCCTCCTTTAAGCCTGGTGTATTCCGCCTGCAGGCTCTTGTACGCCTCGGCTAGATCCTCGGCAGAACGGTACTTGCCAAGCAGTAGGCCACCGTCCCCTTCACTGGTGTCACCTTGTGCTTCGTCGTAGAGCTCAGCGCGTGCTGCTTCAACTCGTGCAGCCTCTTCCGTGCCGGCGCCTGTCTCGTAAGACAGGCTGCCGTCTTGACCTGTGATGATTTCAGGCACGATTGAATCCGTCGGTGATGATCATGTACCCACCGTCAGGCAGTGGTGACATATGTTGACCCTTGCCTAGTGGCAATGGTTTGTCAAGCTGCGATTCCTTCGGCTCCTGCTGTTGGGCTGGCTGGCTGAGCTGCCTCAGTCGGCGGCGGGGCTGTTGCTCCACTCTGGATAGCTCCTTGTGCAAGCTGTTGCGCCAATGCTACTTGCTGCGCTTGTGATTGCTCAGCCTGTATCTCCTCTTCTGTCTTCACTAGCCCCGCGATGTCAATGCCATCCGATGCTGCGAAACGACGAATGAGCTCCGATGGGTTGATGTACTGCAGGAACTGCTCTGGCCCAATGCTCGCTGCAATCGTCTGCAGGAACATCGTCAATCGCTGTTTGTCATTGCCGCGGCCAATGGCCTCTACCCCGGTTGTGATCTGAGGGTCAACCAGTCCGTTCGGGATTGGAGGCAGTTCGCCACTGCGCTCCATCATGAACATCACTCTGCGGATCAGCGGTAGTTGCAGCTCAGCACTCAGCACGCTGTACACCCCACCCAGCCCCTGCTCCAGCTGCTCTGCCATCAAGCGGATCTCTTCAGCGGTCACACGTTCGGCATCACGCTGCACCGCCTCGTTAGTGAGGAAGGTGAACTGAAGACGCCGCTCGAGCAGCTGCATCGTCTGCAGTGCTGTGGCGAAGTCGTTCTGCTTTTGGACCTGCAGGGCTTCCACGTCAGCGGCGTTGCCTGCAACGATTGCTCCGTTCTCAGCCCGTGCCAGCACATCCGCTCGGGTGGTGCCGTTGGGATTGACGAGGAACAACGCCTTGGCGCTGATCAATGCACCCTGCACGATCGCTTTGCTCAGTGCTTCAAGTGACTGAAGATCACCAATACACTCCTCGACCAGGCCGCGGCCGTAGCTTTCACCTGCGATCCGGTGTAAGCGGAGAACGATCCAAGGGTTTGTAGCCAACCGGCTAAAGCCTGCAGATCCTTTGATGCGTTTGCCGTCGTATTCCTGATACCACTCGGCCTGATCCTTCTGCGGATCAATCGTCACATGCGTGTAGACATCTTCTCGATCATCGTGCTCACCATCTTCCTTGGTCTCCTCGCCCGCAACGCCAGGGGGCAGGTACTGATGAGCGACCTGCTCACGCACCACAATCTCCGTGACGTTCCCCTCGGGATCACGGTCCACGCAGAAGGAGCGCAGGCTGTACATCCGGATGCTGTCCTCCCCGATGTAGAGGAGGGCATTGCCACCGACCACTAGGTGTTTGACCGCCTCGAACATGGCGGGCCTGGCCTGCAGCTTGTCCAGCTTCTGCAGTACCTGGCGCTCCATATCGCTCAGGGCTACATCCATGGTGGACATGATGTTCTGCACATCACCACCGTTCTCCTGCACGAACTGCTCGATGGCACCCTTGTTGATCGCCAGGCGGAAGAACGGCTGGCTGGGTGGGTAGAGAGCAAGGAGCAGCTTTGCGCTGAGGCTGCTCACGCCGCGGGCACCTGCTCCTTGGTACAGAGAAGGGATGCTGTTGTGCGTCAGACCTGAAACTGGATCGTTCTGATCTGTCTCGGGGATCAAGGTAGGGATGGTCAGCGCTGACGCATCCACAGCGCGGCGTAGGTACAGCGAGCGATACAGCTCAAGAGCACGCCAGCGAGAAGCAGCAGTGGTGTTCATGCGATTTGCAGACCGGCGAGAGGACTGGCAGTAGCAGGAGTTGCGGTGACGCCGCCACTAACACCCATGCCCGTGAGGATCGAAAGGTTGGACAACGTGTTCGTGGCGGATGAGCGACTCATGTTCCGTGCGTCGCCCAGGGCTGGGGCCGCGGCGGTGGGCTCGAGGCCTGGTACATAGGCGTTGGCAACTGCCATCGCTTGCCGTTGCGCTTCCGCTGCCTGCGCCGCCATCGCTTCTTGCTGGCGACGGGCATCAGCCATCTGCGTTTCGTAGGCCTGCTGCTGCTGGATCATTAAGTCCTGCAGAGCCTGCTGCTGTTGCGCAGCCTGTGCCGCCATCGCCTCTTGTTGCGCGGCAGTGGCAGCCTGCTGTTCAGCAAGAAGGTCGGTGATGTCGGGGTAGGGATCAACCTGCTGGTTCTTCAGATCGTTGATCGTTTGTTGGGCTGTGTCTATCTGGTCGCGCAGGTCCTGGTAAGGATCATCGCCGTTGCCGCCACCACCATTGTTGTTGCCACCACCACTGTTGTTGCCACCACCACTGTTGTTGCCACCTGTCGCGGTGTTGCGTGGCAGGACGATGGGGTTGTAGGTAGTGCTGCTCGGAGTGGTGACAACCCCGTAACCAGAGCCTTTGTTCTGGCTGCTGGCTGGAGTGTTGGTGGTACTGCTGCCGTAGTAGGCCGTGCCCGAGCTCATTTGCAGACCAGCCAATGGCTTCAGTGCTGCAACTGCTTTGATCTGTGCAGTGGAGCGGGCTGGCTGTTGCGGCTTTGAGTTGTACTGATTGACTAGCGCTGAGCCCAGGCCAACTCCTTTGGACTGAGCTTTCGCCATCACTTGGGCAGTTGTCTTGCCCGTCTGCTTGGCGACCTGCTTGGCTTCGCTTTTGCTCAGGACACTGCCGACGTTCTTGACGGCCTTGCTGAGCTTCTTGTTGTTCTTCTTTTTAGCCATCAGTGAGACTCCTCAAGAAACGGATGACAGACCGCTGCCCTGCAGCGTACCGAATCTGATCAATGGAGTCATTCAGTTCTGGTGTCCTCTCTGGATACAAACCATCCAGCGCATCCAGCACTTCATCTGTCAACTGTTGAACAATGATGCGCTTCAGTGTGTCGGGGGATTCCACAGTGATACCTCGTGTGTGATGAAGTCATATTCGCCATGACGCAGGATCCTCACCAGTCGCGCCTGTTGCGTAGCGAACTGGGATGCGTCGTATAGATCAAGCTTCTTCTTCCTCTGTGCCTCCTCATACGACCGAACAATCGCTTGCCAGCAATCCACTGGCTCTGCGATGGGCAGATCCTTTGCGATTCGTTTTGCTCCGACCGCACCCAGTCCCGGGCAGCCAGGTACTCCGTCGGTGCTGTCGCCCGATAGGTACTGCTGGTAAGTGAAGCGTTCCGCATGTTCAGTGGTATTGGTCTTGATGACATAGCCGTCACGGTACGTGACATTTAAGCCTGGTTCCTCAGTCGGCTCCTTGCCGGTGTCAAACCAGATGTGTTCGCCTGGTATTTGAAGCAGGTCCTTATCGCCTGAGGCGATCACCACCCCTTCTTTCTTCAGGTCGGGCATTGTGGCAAAGATTCCGATCAGGTCATCCGCCTCGATCTCTCGGTGCAGCCACGCTCCGCTCTCCTGGAGCAGCTGGTTCTTCAGGGCGCCGTAGCCCAGCGGCTTGGGCTTTCCCTTCCGGTTGGCCTTGTACCCAGGATCAATGCGCTTGCGAAAGGTGCTCCGGTCCGTGAAGCAATGGAACACGTCGTCCAACGTGCAGCCGTACATCTCGCACCACTGGTCAACCGTCGTCCAGTACAGCTCTCGTGCCTCGGGCAGTTCGCTGTGCCGGATCCACACATCAGCCTCCAGCTCCATCTCCACCTCTGTCGCGCTTGTCACGCGGAACAGGAGCATGTCGGAATCAAGGATGATCTTCATGCCGCGTCGATCCTCTTAAGTTTGGTGGGCATCGGCTGAGACAGTTGGCCCTTGAACTTTGTGGGTAGGTCTTTCACGACAGTAGGAATTGTCCCCTTGCCTGTTCCAGTCCACTTCACGTCCACCAATGTTTCGTGGTACTGCTTGGTGTAGAAGCGGTGGCCGCAGTATTCGCAGTGGCGGCGGCGCACTACGTGCTGGCACTCGCTGTCAAACTTCGTTGCGACCACTTTCGTGATCCATGCCCCGCAGCCAGGGCAGTCTGGTGTCATCTGATTCAGTGGCATGATCACTGACCATCCATTTCGAGTACGTGTTCAAGTGCGCGGATGTAACCATCCCACCAGACTTCAGCCTGGCCGCCGCGATTGTCTTGAATGTGCTTGATTGCCGCACGATAGAGATCAGCGATCGCATCTCTTGGTACGTCAATAGGCACGGGAGCCTTTGCCTTTGGTGGTGTTGTCATCAGTCTTGTAGTTTGTGGAGTTCAGCCCAGAGTTCGTCGTCCTCGGGTACGCCTTTTGAGGCAAACCACTCGGTCAGTTCCTGGAGTGTGTAAAAGGTTTGGCACGCGCCGTCCGCGTAGCCGATGTACAGGTCGTTGAACCCAGCGCGAGGGATGCACTCAACCATGAGTTCCTGTTTACTCATCACGAAGTCTTCTGATCTTGTCTGCAATCTCCATGCACTGGAGATTGCATATCTTGGCGATCGTCTTCGACGGCGCCATTGCCTCAATCTCCTGCGCAACCAGAGACAGCACGCACCGCATCCGATCAGCAGCATCAATGGTGTAATCATTGTTGTCTGTCCCCCAATACGCCTGGGTGCATCTTTCGATGAATCTCATAGTGGTGGTTGTAGTTTTTCAATGATGGCTTTGATGGCACAGCCATAGCCGTTCCAAAAGCCAAGGGGGAAATCACCTTTGGATTCGTTGAACTTGTGGATGGCAAGTTCATGTAGATCACGGAGGTACTCCATCTCGATTGGACGAAGGTCGTTGGCCTGTTGCTGTGCCTGGGTTAGGGTTCCGCCTTCCCCAGGTATGTCACAGCTTTTGCATCTGGGTAGCGACGCCTTGCGTATGCCAGTGCAGACACGTATGTCGGCGCCTTGATTGATTCGGTCATTGGCCTCATCGCTGGAAACTCGATCTTGACTTTCCATAAGGGGTGCTTGGGATTGTCTGAAAAGGTGATGCCACGGTTGCGAGGGTTATACCCCTCATTGCTGATGATTGGGTTAGTGGGTTTTGATTTCATGGAAGCGACAGGATTCAAGGAACTGCAACCTGGACATGAGACCAAGCTCCCCTTTGACTCGGTTCTTCTTCAGCCAGCAATTCGTTGTGTTGGCATCTACCTTGTCTTCAGCACGTGGATTGCGCTGAAGCATGACCACGAAGTCTGGGATCTGTGCTAGTGAGTGACTTCCTCTAAGCTCCGCAAGAGTCGGTTCGCCTCCCTCTTCGTGAGATGGGCCAATACCACTGCCTCGGGAGAGGTGGCATACGACGACCATCGTGAAGTTGAGCTCGACGCACAGCGTCTTGAGATCTTTGATGCACTTATCAATAGCCCGACGCTGATCAGTGTTAAGGGAAATACCATCAGCCAGCAAGGAGAAGTGATCGAGAAAGACAACCTGGCATTGTTCGCCAAGCACGTAATGTTTAACGGTGGCAACAAAACGGTCAAAGTCTTCGCTTCCGAACTGATCGAGTAAGAACAAGTTGTCGGCAAAGGTGTTGAGCGCAGTGCCAATTACCGTTGGATCACGGCGCGCTCGCTGCTCCGCTGTATCCAGGTGGAAGCCCGGTGCGTAGCCCAGCACCTCGCTGAGCATCCGCTCAAGGCTGGTCTCACAGCTTTCCTCCAGCCCGATGTACGCGCACTTGACGCCTTGTTTGCACAGGTTGAGGCAGATGCTGCGGGTGAACAGGCTCTTGCCGATGCCAGTGCCGCCGGCAACCATCACCAGCTGCCCCGCTTTCATGCCTTCTGTCATCGTGTTCCAGCCGTCCCATGGGTAGGGCAGGCCGTAGCGATGCTCGGGCTTAAGGATCTTCTCGAGCAGATCCGGGGCGTGAACAACGGTGTCGGGCCGGTGCCGTTTGGCAGTACGGATTGCCTCGCGGATAGCCTTGTCGTCGCCAGCCTGCAGCGCTTCGTTGGCATCCTTGTAGGGGAAGTTGCCTACGACTGCTGCCTTGTGGCCGATCACCTCGGCTAGGGCGTTGGCTGCCTTGGTGCCTGGCTCGTCCTGATCCATAAAGATCACGACAAGGGAGAAGCCCAACACCCAGCTCAGCTGCTCGGTGACGTTCTTCTTGGCACTGGCTGCACCGTCAGCGATGGACACCACGCAGAACTTCCGATGGAAGCCCCACTCGTGCATCACTTGGTAGACGCTCATGCAGTCGATCTCACCTTCTGTGATCACGAGCACGCCGTCGCTGCCTAAGTGCTGACCAAACAGCTGGAGCTTGGCGCCTTTGGGGCGGATCCAAGAGAACTGCTTGTCGCCGTAGCGGATGTGCTGCGCAATGACGACGCCATCGTTGTCGCGGTAGTTGGCGAACTGTGCTTCGTGTCCGTTGTAGGAACCGACGATGTAGTCGTAGCGCTTGCATGTCTGCTGCTGGATGCCGCGTGAGTCAAGCGCTAGTGCCTCACCTTTGCGCAGGCGAAGCGGTTCATCAGTGCGAGGTAGGTCTTTAAGGCTGAGTGGTGCCTCGTTGCGCACGCGGTCCAGATAGCTGGCCGCCGTGCGTGTACTGGTTTTCATTGGTCGCCATTCAGTTCCATCTGGGTTGAGGTTTCGATCGCATACAAAACAGTGGATAACTCCTTTGTCATCGACGCTTGCTCCGTCGCTGCTTTCGCAGTCGGGCGCGGGACATGGAATGTGGGTCTCTGTCCATGGAGCCATAGTTCCAGGAAGTCAAGTGGGATGGGGATCGGAGACCAGGCGATTCCATGCTTCTGGCACCACTCAGCGATGGTTGTTTTGCTCTTCTTGTTCAGCGTCGCAAAGGGGCGCTGCAAGGCCACAAAGATTGGTAGCCCAGGATTTGAGAGCATCACAGCCAGGAACTTGGTGCGTTCGGCAGGAGGCCACCAGCCTTTGACCTCGATGTACACATTGCCAACTCGAAAGTCAGGTGTGTACTTCTTGTGCAGCACATACCGGAACTTTTCCGATTCGTACTGGTAGTCGAGGCCTTGGCTGGTGAGCGCTGCGCCGACTTGTTCCTCGAGCTTTGAGCGGTATTCACCCGGCTTCCTGCGTGGGCGGTGCCGGTTGAAATGCTCAAGCATCTGCAGCTAGCAGTTGGTCCAGTTCGGTTTCGGCTCGCCAGCCCCCTTCGACAGCGGGGATGGAATCATCACGCTCGAATAGTTCCACTACTTGGAAACCACGCAAACCGAATGACAAACCCTTTGTCGTCGCTGTGTTGTAGGTGTACATATCAAAGACGGCCTTGCCGCGGCTGCCACGTGGCACGTCAGGAAGCTCAACGAACTTGCCGTCGCTGTCATAAATGCGGGGCGGTGTGTTGGTGGTCTTCTCGCTGGCACCACGCTTGCGGATCATGCGCTTGCGCTTGAACTTCAAGGTCACAAAGCCTTCTTCTGGCTCTAGCTCACCGTCTTCCCCTTTCTTCATTGCGGGCTGGAAGGGGAGGTAGAGCTTGCTGTTGTCACGCGGGTACTTCAAGTCCTTGGCACGTGCTTCAGCTAGTGCGGATTCGATCGCTGCGAAGATAGGTTCGCACTCCACTTCGGAGCAGACGAGACCAAGAGCCCATTCCATTTCTCCGTTGGCTTGGTTCTCTCGAGGCTCGACAAGGCTGCCCCAAACGATTCGTCCAATGGGCGTCAAAAGGTTTGTCACGTGTTAATTGAAATGCGTGGATGCGCCGGGCTTACGTGAGCTGCGTGTTGACCGCTCAGCCGCCGGCCGACAGATGATAGTGCGACTGTTAAACGGTGTCAACTAAAGAGGAACGGATTCTCCCCGATCTCGTTTCGGTCCAGGTCTCCCACCTTCGGCGGAGCTGGCACCTCCAGCTCCGTCAGCGCTGCCACGTAGCCCTGCAGGAACGTCAGGTAGTCCTGGCTGTAGAACCTGGCCCACTGGTCGTTCAGCTCACTTCGCATCGTTTCCACCTTGTCCACAGTCGTGCCAAAGCAGTCATGCACCGTGCTGATCGGGTGTCCATAGGCAGCCCAGTGGTTGACGAACTTGCGCAGGAACGCCCCGTCTTGACTGTGCACAAAGTGAGCCGCGATCCCTGCTGCTGAGCGGCGTGGATCCATCGGTGCCCCTTCGTTTGTCCTGGCTGCGATCCGTACTGTTCGGTTGGTGAGCACCAACTTGATCTGCTCGAGTGTCGTGACGCTGTGAAACACCTCGACCAGCAGCCCGTCCGGTGTGTACCAGTGCGGGCGGAACTCCTTTTGCATTTGGATGCGTGCCAGCTTGGTAAGCCAACGCTGCAGCTCGAGCACCCCGGGCATCACCTCCTTGCTCACCGCCAGTGCCTCGCTGGCCAGCACCGTGGCGAGCTCCACCACACGTAGGCCTTCCTCAGTGCGGAAGTTCGACAACTCCTCCCGCAGATACAGGGAGATGGTGTCCTTCATCCCTTGAAAGGTGCTGCCGTACACGAGTGGCATAAACACCTGCTTCCACAGCTTCCGGCCAGGCTTGAAATCAATCCACCACTGCAGTACCTGGCGCCTTTTCTCGTCCTCCTCATCACGTACCAGGTTCTTGAGCCGGGCCTCCGTCACCAAGCCGGCGCCTGTGTACAGGTCGGCTGGGTTCTGCCCGATGACGTTGGTGAACTTGGCCAGCTGACGATCGAGCATCAAGCAAGCGGCATGGCCGTAGCCGCTGCTCGTCTGGTCCAACCAGTGGATTGTCCCAGTGGTGTAGCCCGGATCGTCGATGTACTGGGCCCAGTCACGGCACAACTGGATGAACCTCCATGGTTCTTTCTGGTCAGCCCAGAAGGACACGTAGCCCAGGGGGTCTAGCCCGACGTCCCGGATCGTGGTGCTGTGCTCCTGCAGGTAGCGGTTACGCGTCTCGTACAAGGGCGGCAGCCCCATTGCCTCCCCCAGTGACCACGCAAAGCCGCGCTCGTGTCCCTTCATCGGCCCTTGCTGGGCGAACTTGAAGGTGGAGCGGTAGACCTCGCCACCCTGGATGTTCAGCTGGGCGCCACGGCTGTAGACCCTTCCCCGGTGGTCAAGGAAGTGCACAAGGTAAAGATTTGCGAACGCCTTAACGCGCTCATACCCGATCAGCCCGTTCACAAAACGGCTGCGCAGTGGGTCCTTGCGTCGGTCGGCTTTGTACGCCCAGTGCGCCTGCCAATAGGCCTCAGGGCCAAGCCCAGCGAACTTGAACTCCCTGTCGATCGGTCGCTTCATCCGATCACGCTTCGGCAAGTCGCCCACCTCATGCCCTAGCTCCCAGCAGCTGCGCTGCAGATCCACCACGGCGTGATCCAGGCAGTACGGCTGGGCCTGCAGCGTGTTCAGTGCCTGCAGGATCCCCGGCTTGGCCCGTCTGAACTGACGGTGGAACAGGGCTGGATCCACCGTGCTGACGGGACAGCGGATGGTCTCGTAGCCCCCGTCATTGGCCTCTGTGTACGGCCGCGGCGGCGCCACCATCGGCATGTACAGCGGGCGGAACATCACGACGTTCTGCCGCCACTGCCGCAGGAAGTCCCAATAGATCTCTGTCAGGTGGATCGTCTTGCGCCGCTTCTTGCCGGTGCCGCGCACATCCACTTTGACGAGGTGGGTGCATTGCGCCACGCACTCCACAAAGAAGGCGCCCAGGGCGATCCGTTCCACGTTGCTCAGCGGGCGATACAGCGCAGCCTTGGCAAAACCCTTGTCCTTGAGCCGCTTGATCAGCAGCTTCATGTCCATGTCACCGTTGCCGGCCAGCCGTAGGCCCTTCAGGTGCCAGCTGTGCTTCCAGATCGGGTGTGTCAGCCAGAGGGCGTACTCAGCACGCTTGCCCAGCTGGCTGCACACCTGGTTGTAAGACCGCTCCTCGTGCAGGTTGCCAAGCAGATAGAACAGCGACTCGAGGGCCACCTGGACGACGGCCTTCTCGTCGTGCATCAGTTCCCAGATCAGGGCCTGACGACCGGGTTGTGTTTTCGCTCGGTGGTACGTCTCGAGAACTTCTTTCAGGTAAAGGCGGGACAGGTGGTTGCCGAGTGCACCCGCTGCTCCTTGTTCCCATTTACCTGAAAGTACGCGGCCTGCACCTGTGGATTTGCACCACGATTCCAGCTCAGTTTGCTCTGCATAACCCGCGCAATCGAGTTGCTTGCCACCGTTCAACGGTTGATTCGACATTCTCAGGGATCTCAGTGCAGATCCCAGTGGTGGCCCGGTAATTGACTCGTGGCAATCCAGCTCTCGCTTTTGAGTCGAGTCCGTCTACCAATTCCGGCACGCTCCCACTGGGTTTTGGGCGTTTGAGTTGCGCATGGTAGTTGCGCGGCCCGCAACTCAGTCTCACACGCTGGACACCGTTTAACAGTCCACGAGCTCCTCCAGTGCAATAGCTGAGTGATGAACGTACCGCTGCGTGACGGCAAGTGATTTATGGCCACCCCATTGTTGAATAGCGCTGGCGTTCCAGCCCTTGCGAGCCAGATTGGTTAGGCACGTGTGACGCAGCGTGTGGATGCACCATTCATCCCTTAGTGAAGGGCTAAGGCCCAGACGATCACACACTTGATGCACAGCCTCCCCGTAATGATCGAGATAGGTGCGGTATCCAATGGGAAAAACCCGCTCCGGGTGCTGACCCCGCAACTGTTTCATCAGGGCTTGTACTGGCCGCGGCATGGGCAGACGCCGGGGCATACAGCCCTTGGTTTTCACGAAGCTGATCGACTTTTGCTCGAGGTTCACACGATCCCAGAGCAGGCCTGGCTTGTCGTTGCGTTTCAGAGCCTCGCCCACACGGCAGCCCATGTGCCACAAGAACAAGGTCACAGCCACCTCGAGGCGCTGCTCCTTCTTCTCCATCACGTCGAGCAGCTCAGCCAGCCACTCCTCCGGCAGCACCAGGTCCCGCGGTTCGGACTCCTTGAGTAGCCGCCGCTCCGGGAACAGGGGCATCTCCTGGATCATCCCGAGTCGCTGGGCACGCTTGAGCAGCACGCTCAGGGCTGACAGGTAGCGGTTGATCGATCCGTTGCTGCAACCCTTGCCGTTTGGCCCCTTGGTGCGCAGCCAGATCACCAAGTCGTCGATCGCACGAGCGTCGATCTCACACGGCAGCGCATGTGCTCCGAAGTGGAGGCGGATCAGTCGCTCGGCTGCTTCGGCCTGGCCTTGGTGCTTGCCGGCCCAGTCAAGGCCAACTGCAACACGGTGCAGATCTCCCAGCGTGCCTTTGGGCGCAGCTTCGAGCCGCTCCCGTTCAGCCTTCTCCTCCTTGCCCCAAATGGCAAGCGTGCCGGCTTCCCACTGCTCAGCTTCATTCCTTGTGTCAAATGTCTTCGATTGTCTTTGGCCCTTGTATTCAGCAAAGGCTTTCCACCTAGTCCCCGTTTGTCTTACTGCCAAGGGTCAATTCCTCCAAGAGTTTGATCAAGTTTTTCCCTTTGGATGTCAATGAGACGAGCATGAAGCGGTCATCCTTTGGATCGGGCTTGGCCTGGATCAAGCCCAGGGCGCCGCCTTTGCCGTCTCGTCTGCCCCTCTCCCCCAAGGTGTCCACCAGGCGGGACACAGCGGCAAGGGTGTAACCGCACTCGATCGCCAGCTCTGACTGGGATCTATTCGGGCTCTGAGCCACGGTGAGCAGGAACTCAACCTGTGACACCCTTAATTGTGGGTGCACTTGCTTGAGTAACTGCATTGCTTTGACAAGAGATTCAAGGTTTCGCATCTGACAACTGATGTGTCAATGCTCAACCTAGGGCAACGTCAACGCAGCGCACCACCTTTGACACCGTTTAACTGCACCTTTTGAAAGTCAATAATGATGCTCACGTGCATCAGAAAGGTGGCAGTTAGCTGCACTGCAATGTGCCGCTCGCCCAGCCGATGCCCCATCAGCAGAGGCATCTCAAGGACCCGTTGGTAACTCCGGTAAAGGCCGAAGTGGAAGTCCACCGGCACCCACGTGCCAGGTTGCTCCTCGCCAGACGAAGTTTGTCGGAAATCGAGGCCCAGTAAGTGCTTCAAGGTGCTCAGCAGTAAAGAACTCAGGACAGCCAACACTGATCGCGCCACAGGACAACAGTAGTCCGGTGGCAAGGCCCGCCCAATGGAAGCGGCTCAGGATCATGACAGATGCGCCTCCTCACGCAAAAGGTTATGCAGAAAGTGCATAGTCGCCTCGGCTTTGTAAGCCTGTTTACGACTGAAAGAAGGCTGCAGGCCGCGGCCTACCCACTTCCAGCCATGCGCCACCAGCAGCTCAACAGCAGCCGCCACAGACGGGTTCAGATCGCTCTCCATGGCTCAGTAGCAAGTGGATTGAATGTTGCCCAGCAGATCCCGACGAATCGAGCATCTGGGCGACGCTGAGCCCGGTGCCGGCACCATCTCCCAGGTGTCCGGCTTAAACGGGCTCTTGTACAGCTGAAAGTTGCCCTTCAAGCTGCGGCATTGCCAGTTGCCCATCACGTCTTGGCTGCAGTCGGTGTTGCCGATCTGAGCCACGCAAGGTGCAGCTGATAGCAGCACAAAACAGCAAAGCGCAGCGGTTTTCACTGGTTGTCCTCCCGGTTCAACAGTTCGAGGCCTCTGTCAATCAAATAGCAAGCCAGATTCGATGCGGACCGACCCTGCTCAACAGCAAGCTGTTGGACCCGTTCAAAGGTCATGTAAGAGACGGTGATGGTGAGCCTTTTGGGCTTCCTTGTGGCGTAGGTGTAGTTGGTCATTTCAGGGCATTGCAAGGTGCAATACGGCAGCCAAGAGGGCTGCAGAGAAGCCCCGCAGGGCCTCAGTGCAGCCGTCAGGCGCCGGTTTCAAGTTCGGCCTGGATCACGTCCCGCTCGATCAGCCGCAGGGCCCCAGCCGTCCACCGGCGCTCGATTGGGTGGCCATCGATCCGGTGTAGCTCTTGCACCCAGTAATCAGCGTGGCCCGTGGCGCCCAGGGCATCGAGCCGGCGGATCCCGGTCCGTATGTCAGCCATCAGCTGAGCGCTGGGAGCCTTTTCGACCGGCCAGAGCTGCACTGGCGTTGCGGCTGGGATGGTGGTGAGTTTCGGCATTGTTTGGCAGTTACAAGGTGTGCAAATAGGGCGTCAGGCCTTCACCAGGTACACGGCGTGCAGCTGGCTTCCCTGGCGCACTAGGTAGCGGTTCATCGCTGCAGCCCACTGCTGCTGATCAGCGCGAGACAGGCTCCTGTCGTCGTTCATCAGCAGATCAACGGGCCGGCCTTGCTTGTCGAGCTTTCGGAGAATCACGGTCATGACAGGCATTGCAAGGTGTTCAGTTAGGGAGCCGGTGAGGCCCCTAGAGAGACCCCGCAGGGCCTCAGTAGGAGCGTCAGAGCTGAGCGATGGTGCAGCCGGCCGGATACTGCGACGCGTATCGCTTGAGGTGCCCCTTTGCCGCGGCCTGCGTTTTGCAGAGCTTCAACCGCTCACCAGTAGGAGAGAAGATCCCCCAGTAGGAGCGGGCCGGCGGTGCGGCGCTGACGGCTTGCCAATGGCTGTTCATGGTGTGGTGTGCGGTGGTGATGGTTGATGTGTGGCAACTAAAAGGCGTCAGATGGCGCCTTGCTCGCGTGCCCATGCCAACAGCAGCTCTGTCACCAGCTCGCACCACTCCTTGGCCTTCTTCAGCGTCAGGCTTGCGGGCCGGATGCCGAACACTGGAGCCGTTGCGTCGATCAGTGCACGCTCGGCAACGATCATCCGATTGCGTGCCACCAGTGCCGGGCAATACTCATCACCCATATATGCCGGCTTGATTCCCGCGGCTCGCTCCCTGTTGCTCAGCTCCAGGCAGTAGGAGCGGAACGCCTCAGGCTCGGCTTGCCAGTCGTCGCTGGGCTCCAGGATCGGGGCCCCAGTCTCTGCAAAGCAAAGGGGCTCCCCTTCATGCCACAGCTCCCGGAGGTAGCTTCGTTTCAGGTCCTTGACCTGTTCGCTGATCCGATCGTTCTGGCCCTGGGCCTGCAGCAACTGCAGCACAAGGCTCAAGTTGACAGGCGTTAGCAGGTCGTCAGTGTCGCCGACCGTGCCGGCTGTGATCCAGGCCTGTGGCTTGTACGGATGAGTTGTCGTCATGGTCCTGTGGTTACAAGGTGTGCGGATGTGGTGCTGATCAGGCCAGCACGCTGGGATCGGTGAGGCTCACCAGATACGTGGCAAGGCCCACACCCTTGGTGGCCTCGCCCCAGTTCTGGCGGTCGTAAATGGCCAGGCTGTCGCGTCGCTCTGCTGCGGTCAGCCCTTCCCAGTTCTCTTCAGCTGTGGCCAGTAGGTCCTGGCTCGCGTCGCGCAGGGCGGCAGCTTCCAGGAGCTCGGCGAAGCGGTTCTCAACAGTGGTGCTCATCAGTCCAAATACAAGGTGCATCACAGCCGCATCACGCAGCTGCATCACCATCCTGCACACCCTATTGCCACTTGTCAACAGTCAAGTGCAGCGCAACCACAACACTCCAGCCGCCACAAGCCCTCGCCGGTGCCTCTCATCCCTTGCCACACCCTCACCACACCCCCACTGCACACCCCCTGGCACCCATCACACAGGCCGCAGGCCCGTCACCACCACCACACCCCACGCAGCCCTCTCCTGGCCCCACACGCACACCCTCAGGCTCCCGTGATCACCTCGCCTCACCGGGCCCGTGAGGGCCCTTCCTTCCTCCCCTCCCCATCACCTAGCTGACACACACCCATCAGCACTTGTGCATCACTCAACCCAGCACTTGTGCATCACTCACCCGCTGCACTTGTGGTGCACTCGTGGGGCACACATGTTGCAGGGCATACGTGATGCAGGGTCGGCTGCAATTTGTATGCAATAGCAGCTGCAATCGTATGTGAAAACTATAGCACAACACGGCTGCAGTTGGAGGAGTTGCGACTGCACTCGATTGCCTATCGAGAGCAACACCAGTCAGGGCCTGCCTAGTTGCGCCTACAGGAGAACGATGTGCAGGGCCTGTGTGAGCGTGCACCCCCCATGGGGGACACGCGGTCACACGTACTTACATACAGCCGCACAGGAATTAGGAACGGGATTGAGGGGGTCTACGCACAAGTGAAACGGGGAGTGAAACACGAGTGAGGCAGGTGTGTTGCTGTGTGTTCTTTATCTGCGGCAGTGGGCTGCATAGGTTTTCACATACGTGCAACATTATGAATAACACGTGATTAACACATGATTAGTCAAGGAATAACATTATGAATGACAGTCTGATTAACACACGTGTTGTTTATAAGAAAAAGAATGGGCCCTCCCGGGCCCGGTCAGCCACGGGCTGAGCGAGGCTGTTTCGGGTTTTGTTCTCCAAAGTTATGAGGTGTTACTCCTTGAGGCACGTAAGTGACGTTGTAGTGCCTTAAGGGTGTTACACACGTGATTCACATGTGAGTCTACGCACGTGTGTCAAGTCGAGGTGTCATGCTGTTGCCATGTGGCAAGGCTTCTGCGGGTGACGGACGGGCTGGACTGGTCGAAACTTCTGGATCCAGCCCTAGGGGGGCCAGGAGAGCCCCCTGGTAGGCCTGAGCTGTTGGAGCTACTGCAGGAGGAGCGCAGGGCCCTTCCTGAGGGGCAGAGAGCTGTGTCTCCGAAGAAGAGGAGGAGAACACGTGGCAAGCGTTGAAGGGGGGCAATAGGCTCAACGGATGCAACAAGCCATCCCCTTGCCGCAGTTCATCACGCTCCTGATGCGTGAGCTGCTGATGGCTGATGCACCAACACCGGTACAGCTACAGATCTGTGACTACCTGGAGAACGGACCCAAGCGTCGAGTGATTGCTGCCTTCCGTGGTTGTGGCAAGAGCACCCTCTCTGCCATGTACCTGTTGTGGAAGCTGTATCACGACCCTGACGAGAAGATCCTCGTCATTTCGGCGTCGATGAACCGGGCTGAGGCCATGACGGCCTGGATGCTCCAAACCATTGGCCGGGTGTCCTGGCTGAAGCACATGGAGCCCGACTCCCATGACGGGCGTTACTCCAGGATCAACTTCGACGTCGGCACCTGTAAGGCGATTGAACAATCCCCGAGTGTCCGCGCTGCGGGAATCACAGGACAGATCACAGGCTCCCGTGCCAGCACGATCCTGGTGGATGACTGTGAAACCCCTCAGACCTGTCTGACGCAGGTGCAACGCGAGAAGCTCCGCGGGTCCCTCAACGAGCTCGAAGCCATCCTCAAACCCGGTGCTGGGCCTGAGATCGTCTACCTCGGCACACCGCACAGCAGCACTGACTCGATCTACTTCGCTCTGCAGCGCGAGCTCAACTATTCGATGCGGATGTGGCCCGCCCGGGTCCCCGCTGACACCACCCCCTATAAAGGCGCCCTGGCCCCGCTGATCGAACGCCGTGTCGGGCAGGCCAATGGAAGACCCACTGACACCCGCTTCAGCGACGACGAGCTGATGCAGCGTGAGCTCTCCATGTCGCCCATGCAGTGGAAGCTCCAGTTCCTCCTGGATGCCACCCTCAGCGACATTGAGCGCTATCCGCTGCGTTGTGCTGACCTGATGGTCTCCACCGTGGATCAATACCTCCCTGAGGTGGTGGTCTACGAGAAGGCCAAACACCTGGCTCTCGATGACCTGCCCTGTGTGGGGATGGCGCATGACCCGCGCTTCTACCGCCCAGCTCAAGTTGAAGGCACAGTGCCCGCAGGAGAGGTGCCCACCGTCATGGCCCTTGACCCCTCCGGTGGGGGCTCTGACGAATTTGCCTGGGCCATCGTCAAAGCATGGGCTGGCAACTACTACCTGATGGAGTCAGGTGGTCGCCTGGGGGGCGTTGGCGAGAGCTTGTGGCAGAAGATCGCCTCCCTGGCCAAGCAACACCACGTCAACGAGATCCTGGTCGAGACGAACTTCGGCGGCCTCGAGGTCTACGCCCAGCTCCTCAAGCCCTATCTGGTGAAGGCCGGGGCGCAGTGCCGTGTGGAACCGATCCGCTCCAACCAACGCAAGGAGCTCCGGATCATCGACACCCTGGCCCCGGTGATGCAGACCCACCGGATGGTGGTGGATCGCCGCGTCGTTGAAGCTGATGCAGAACTGCTGAAGGCCGCTGTCGAGGACAAGGACAGCTCCTACAGCCTCTTCTACCAAATGACTCGCCTCACAGCGGATCGCGGCAGCTTGCTGCACGATGACCGCCTGGATGCCTGGGCGATGTGCATCCAGTGGTTCCAGCAGCAAGCCGCGCAGGACCAGCGCTCGCAGCAGCAGACCAGATTGCAGGAGATGCTCGAGGCTGAGGTGGCTGATTTCCGCGGCCGGGTGCTGATGACCGCTGACCGGACCGCGATGGGCATGTCTCTCGAGCAGGCACGCATGGCGGACGCTGGTGGTTCGTACAGCTGGATTTAGCCTTGCCACATGGCAAGCAAACCAATGGCCTACGACCCCAAGTGGCGCGTTGAGGACGAACGGCGTCTTCTGTGGCTTGAGAAGCTGTACCGACTAGACGGACGGCACCACGACAGTCACCCGATGCACTCCAAGTACACCGGGTTGGCCATCAAGTACGGCACCATCCCTTGGCGGGTGGGCTAACGCCCCTGGCCGCGGTACGCCTTCTTGCCGGGCTTGGGCTTGCTGCCGCGGCCTGAGCCCTGAGTGGTCTTGTGGTGGACGGGCTCCTTGCGTTGAACGGTGCCGGTGCCGACCTTTGCGCGTACTGCCATTTCAGTTCAGGGCGGATAGAGCGTCGCGGAGGTTGGCCTGCCTGAGCTGCCTCTCCTTCTCCTGGGCCAAGTGATGGCTGGTGACGAAGCAGCAGTTGGTGAACCCGTCTTCTGTCAGGCAGACCTTGATGAGTTCGGGTTCGATGCAGTTGATGTTGAGCATCAGTCGGGGGTCATTGTCATGAGGCGCTCCAGTTCCTCTGGAGTAGGCATCGCAGCGCGTATGTCCTGAATCGGGACAGATGCTTCGATAGTTGTCGTGATGTTGTTGTCTTTAAGGAAGCGCATCCCTGCTTGTATCCCCGCAAGGCGCTCGCGTGGATCATCTGACTGGAGCATTTCTCTAATGCTCGCGCCAACAAGGCCATGTATTTGGGCGAGGAAGTCTTCCGAAGCGCGTGACACAGAGCTACCCTCGGGGTGTACTTGACACTATTCAAGCAATGGCTGGCAAAAGCTGTAAGGGCAAGGGATCCAAGGGCGGCGGCAAAAAGGCGTACTGATGAACGCCGGTCAGATTGCCCCCAATGTCTGGCGTGTTGAGGACGCCGATCCTCGACACGCCTATATGGCGATCTGGCGCTGCACGTCGCAGCAAATTGTGCGGTTCTTCACCAACGTGGAGTCCGCCAAGAACTTCGCAACCACCGGACGAGCCGAGAGCAACTGATGTACAGCGGTCAGCGCCAGATCGTGAATGTTGGACCAAGTGGTCCGCTGCGCGACTACCGCTCGCCTGAGCAGGCTGGACGCAATGCGGCCTTGCCGTATCAGCAGATCTCGCAGTTCCTCGACAACTTCGTCAAGACCGCCAAGCCGGTGTACGACGCCTACGTGAGTGGGCAGGTGGCAAAGGAGCGGGCCACGATTATGGCCCAGCCGGAGATGCTGGATGCCTATCGCCGTGGCGATGAGCAGGCTCGGTCGTTCATTGGGGCACTACGGCCACAGACGAGGGATTTCGTCAACAACTCAGTTGCCGATGCTGGCGTCGAGCAGTACCAGCGGACGCTTCCAGTCTTGGTGACGCGTGACCCGGTGCTCACCGGCGCTCCGCCTGAGGGTGTATCTGAGCAGGAGTTTGCCAAGACCAAGGCGCTGCGGTTTAAGCAGCTCGAGGAGCAGGCAGCGCAGCAGGCCGGGTTTGAAACGATCGACCCGGAGTGGCTGGGGACGAAGATCCCGCAGATTCAGCAGGTCAACGCTGCCACTAAAGCCTTTGCCTATGGCAAGCAGGTGGAAGCGCTGGACAAGCGCGATAGCGACGCAATGGCCCGCGGTATGGGCTCACGCATGTTTGAGCTGAATGAACGCCGCGTGCAAGCTGTACAGAACAATCGCTATCAAGATTTTGCGTCTGGGCTTGATGAATGGTGGGGGCGAAATCTTGATCAGTGGCAGGAGACTCGCACGCCGCAGCAGATCTTAGAGATCACGTGGCAGGGGTTTTCGCAGAGGTACAACGAGCTGTTGCAAGGCGGCGAGCTTGCTGATGTTGATGCAGCTGATCAGCTGATTGCTACAGCGACAGCGTTGTCCTTGTCGTCAGTGAAGTTGAAGTCGGGCGAGACGTTGGGCCAGATGAGCTTTTCAGATGGGAGCAGTCTTGGTTCAAAGCTTGCTGAGCTCCGGCTGAAGCTTCGGCCGATGCGTGAAAAGCTTGAGGAGGACGCGCGCTGGCAGCAGACGATGCCTCTGTTCCAGCAGGCGATGCAGCCCGGTGCATCAGATCAGGTGCGTGCTCAGGCATCCGCAATGTTGCCTTCGGTCTTCAGTGATCCGCGGCAGATGATGCAGGCCTATTCGATGCTGAATCAGGCCGGCAGCATTGCTGATCAGGCGACGCAGACCCAGCAGCAGACAATGGCGTTGCTGCAGATGGAGCTCAATAAGGATGGTCTGAGCTACGAGCAAAAGAAGAACCTTGTGCTCAGCACCCCTGGATTGACTTGGGAGCAGCGGTTGAAGTTTGCACCTCAGGTGCAATCAGAGCCAGGGCAAGAAGCTCGAACGATTGCAGGAGCACGGAGCTACAACCAGCTCGAGATTCAGCAGTCAGGTGAACAAGTCGCCCAGGCCCTGGCCGCGGCCAAGGCTCAAGGTCGATTGAACCCCGGTGTTCAGGTCCCTGACGCTGACACGGCGGCTCGAGATGCGGCGATCGCAGCAACTCGAATGACAGAGCAGCGGGTTCAGCAGATGCAGGAGGAAGGCAAGATGCCAAGCGCTGATGAGACCGCAGCGATCTTCCGCAACGAGCTTGATGCTTACACTCGCTCTCAGCTGAGGCAGGCGGGTGAAGCAGCGCGTCAGCGGCCGCAGAACTTTGCTGCGGTTGTCACCGGAGAGCTGGACATTGTGCGGCAGAACTTGATGCGCAATGGCGGCCAAACCAGCGTAGAGGTGTTCCCTGAAGCTGTCCGCCAGCGTGCTGCACAACAGGGTTATCCCAACACTTACATCGGAGTGCAGCGCTACTTCCTGAACCGGATGAAGAGCGCTCTGGAGGATGACGGGCAGGGCGGTCAGAAGCAGGTATTCCCTGACCCAGCCAAGGTCTATCGGGAGACGATGAAGTCGGTGAAGGGGGGCGAGCAGGCGCAGATTGCTCCGCAGCAGGGCTTTTTACGCCTTGATAACTACCCAGGTTTTGTTGGGCTGCGGAAGATGGGAGAAGGTCTGCAGTGGTTGGTCGAGCGGACCGGAATGAAGGATCGCTACTTACAACAGCAAGGCGGTTCGCCAAAGCCTCAGACATCTGCCAAGCCTCAAGAAACGTCGCGTCAACCGCAGCAGAACGCCAGTGAGCAGTTGATCGGTGGAGCGTTGAATCTGTTGGTAGGCGCTTCGCCTGCTGCGGCTGGTGAAATGCCAAAGCCGGGGGCGTCTCAGCCGCAGAGAGCTGATCAAGCAACGACGGTTGGTTTGGAGAACATCCCTGTCCTGGCCGAGCTTATGAAGTTGCCGGGCCGTGCTGCTCGTGCGCTTGGGATCGGTACACCAGTTTTGCCGCAGACCGCTGCAACTGTGCCGGTCAGGCCTGTACCGCTTGCGATCAACAACGATATGCACCCGTTATTTGTAGCGATCGGGATTAACGAAGGTACGCGCACTCCCAACGGTGGCTACACCAAGGCCTACTACGGACACCGTGATCCAGGAAATGGTGCTTTTAATGTCGGCACGGTCAGCGGTCAGCAGGGCGGCAGTCCGCAGACGAGCGATCAGCGTTGGGCGGGCATCCTGACGCAGGCCATGACTTCCGTCACGCCGATCTTGGTACGCAGCGGACTGCCGCAGAACAGCGTCGGATTCCAGCGGATGCTGTTCAACATTGCGGACTTGAAGGTGCAGGCTCCTGCTGCTGTGCCGGATTTCGTAAAGCGCTTGCCACAGATTGTGAGGCAGGGCGTGACGATCGAAGCGATTGCCAAGGCGCGGGCGGATTCGTTCATCAATCCGGCCACGGGACGTCTTGAAGCTGCCGGATTCGGCAACAACTACCAGACCTTGCTGCGAGATCAACGGTCTCGAGCAGGGACCTGGGATTACAAGCGGAGACTCTGATGCCAGCTCGTTACGACGCCAAAACCGGTCGCTGGGTCTACGACGATCCGCTTGCGCCGGTCGCCACAGCCAACGCCATGCCTGCTGTCGGGTCTAGCCCGTTTGAGCAGAGCGCGTTCTTGGATCAACGCGACAACCAGATGAACCTGCAGACAGGTGAAGCCCTGTCGCAGCAGAACGGGCAACGGCGACCAATGTTTGCCGAGAATCCGGTTGGCGAAGCGTTCAACATTGCTGCCAATGCTGGATCGGCGCTGGTCACGGATTACCTTGACCTGGCTGCAGGTTTGGGTGATCTCGCTGTTCAGTCACAGGAATACGTGACGGGGCAAGGGTTCAACTGGGACAAGGTGCTGGATGACAGCGACAACCCTTGGACGAAGTGGCGGCGTCAGCAATTTGAGGCAAAGAGCCAAGCCGGTCAGCTGGTGAGCAATGTGGTGCGGGTTGGCGTCAGCCTGCTGACCTTGCCGAAGGTTGCAGCCAAGGGCATCACAATGCCGTTGCAGGCTGCCAAGCGGGTGCCTGTTGTTGGTGGTGCAGCGGGTGCTGCGTTGAAGGGCATCGACAAGGTGAGCGACGCCTACAAGGGCCTCACCGCGGTGGACGGTGCCGGCGACACGATGACCGCGCTGCAAGGTCTGCGGCGGACGGTCCCGAACGCCTCGAAGGACGCCAAGCTCCTGGACAGCGTTACCCGTAACGACTGGCTGTTCGCCACCTATGACGATGTGGGTCGCGCCATCCAGGGCGGCAAAGCTGAGCTGACTGGAGTTGCGGACTGGTTCGACAACGTGCGCAGGAGCACGGCCGCACTGACGCAGCTCGGCAAGGCCAGCCCAGCGCAGAAGATCAAGACGATCGGTGAGGCGTTGGCGTGGGATGCCTTCGTGGCGTTCAACGTCTACGGCGAGGGCGACGCCGAGATGGACGAGACCTTCTCGGACTTCTTGGCCAGCTTCGATAACCCGATTGCGCAGACTATTGGTTCGCCGCTGGCCACGATGGCTGAGGACAGCGCGTTGACGCGCAAGTTCAAGCAGATGGTTGAGGGCATTGCGATGGCAGTGCCGATCAATGCGGCGTTCGACATGTACCGGGTGTACCGGTACTCGAAAAACTTCAAGGCCGGCAGCGACCAGGTGAAGGCCGAGATGCTGCGGCGGTTGGGTGGTTCTTCGCAGGAGATTGGAGACAGCATCGGTCGATCAGTGATGCCGTTGCTGCCGCCAGGCCGCCTGACGACAGACGAGCTGTTCGAGTCGTTGAATCTGCAGCGGCAGGTAGCGGATCAACAGGCCGGTCTTGCCCAGCAGCAGGGGGATCTGCAGCAGTGGATGACCAATCGCATCCAGGGGCAGCAGCAGGCAATGGATGCAATGGCTCAGCAGGGCATGGGCTCCTCCGTGCCTGGCATGACCCAGGGCGCGTTTGATGAAGCAGCCATGCGTGCTGCTGGTGGCCGCACGTTGACCGGTGCGCCTGACCCTCAGGCATTGCCTGGCACCGGTGTGAACACGATGCAGCTCCCCGCTGCAGAAGGTCAGATTGGCCAGCCCGGCGCTGATCCAGCTGGATTGCTTGGTGCTGGTGGCCCGCCGGCACCTGTGACTCCAGGGATGGTGCCCGTGACGGTGCGCGACCTAGGTGGGGCCGTTCCCCGTCCGCCGGAGCCGGTGGTGACACCGCAGACGATCCGCAACGGATTTGCGCAGGATGCGCTGCGCGTGATGCGCGAAATGAATGAGCTCACCTTCGTGGAGGGCGCAGATGGTGTCTTCACGCAGCTAAGCGACACGATCAAGCGCCTTGTGCCCCGCACCCGTGTTGATGCGCTGGAGTATTTGCAGAACTTCCCGCCGCAGCTGAACGAGGTGGGGATGCCCAATGGCATCGACTCGATCTGGACAAACTTCCTGTACGACCGGGGCTTGCAAGAGGGCTGGGCCAACATCGACCCAGACACGTTCCAGATCCGTTTCAACCGGGCCAAGGCGGCTGAGTTCGATCGCTCGAGCGCTGTGATCCGCCAGGCGGAAGCACTGGATCAGGCCCGGCAAATCGACGAGTTCAACACCGAGCTGGTTGACGTGGCCGAGAGCTTCAAGGCGGCGCAGCAGGAGCAGCCGGTGCCGATTGACGGGCAGCAGAGCGCACGACTGGCGGAGATGGAGCAGGACCCAGCGCTACGTCTTGCAGCAGAGGAGGCCGCTGCCGCGGCCGATGAGGTGGACCGCTTGGACGCGTCAGAAGCTCTGCGGCTATCTGAGGCAGAGCTTCTGCAGGTCAGTGGCCGGATGGGCGATGAAGAGGTTGTGCGCGAAATGCTGGGCACAACCCTTGACACCGTTCAACCTTCTCAGGTGCTGCGTGCCGAGGTGGGCCGCGGCTGGGAAGTGTTCGATCAGAATGGCGAGCTAATTGGCCGGACGACAACACAGAAAGCCGCACGTAAGCTGGCTGAGCAACAGCTTCGCAAGGACCGTGATGCACTTCTTTCCCGCGCACGACAGCTGGAAGCAGACGCGACAGATGAGGCGTTAAATGTGCAGGTGGGTGTGCCGGTGTTCGACTCTGACATTGTGGGCAAGATCAAGCTCACTGATGCACAGATCAATGCTGTGCAGGGCGTCCTGCCTCGTCTTGACTCGATGCTCGATCAGGCGTGGATGAAGCGTCGTGGTGAGTCGGCCTTCTTCAACATCAATCAGCTGGGTCCACAGCAGCGCACCTTCGAGCTGACTCAAGGCGACATGAAGGCGCTGGGCGAGGGGATCCGCCAGGTGCTGCAAGACGCTGGCGATCTGAAGGGCAGCGCCAAGCTGCGTGCATTGCGCAATCTGGCCGACAAGCTAGACACGCAAATGAAGCTTCTTGCTCCAGAAGCAAGAGCACAAAAGTTTGTCGATGATCTCACTCAGGAAACGAGAGTGTTCATCGACGATGGCAAACTCTGCGATTACCTCTGATGGCTCTCTGTTCCCCTTACGGCACCCCGAAGTTCATTGAGCGGACGGAGGAAAACGATCGTGGTGGCATCCTTGGGCGAGTGTTACGTCAGGCCAATGAGTACGACGGCAACATCAAGCCGCGGGAGGGCTATGACGCCAAATGGATGAGTGATTACCAGGTACTGCTGCGCAACACGCTGCCAATGGATTGGGAGCAGTTGACGGAGTATTACCTGAAGAACGGATGGATTCGCGTTGATCGCGCTGGGTCCAAGAAGGCCGGTACAGATCTGTTTCAGCTGGGCAAGATCGACGCTGAGACCTCGGGTATGGCTGCGGCGGTTACCAAGACATACCTCGAGTCGATGGGTGGGGGTCTGCAGCAGGCGGCAGATAACTTTCTGATGAAGGTGAACGCTGGCGAGGCGGCCACGCAAGAGGGTCTGTTCCTGGCCAGCCAGATGCAGCACTCCAGCCGTTTCGCTGGGTTTGTACTGGGCTGGGACCAGGGCTACGGCCGTGCTGTCCGGGCGCAGGGTTTGCGTAATGCGGGTCCTGAAGTGGTGCGCCGTAATGCGCAGGAGATCGCCGAGTCGGGCCTGACGGAGGGGATGACAGAGGCGATGGGCGATGCCTTCCAGGAGATCGCCAAGAAGATGCAGGACCCGGCGCAGTACGTCGATGCGATCAATGACTTGGTGACGCTGGCCAAGCGTGTGAAGTTCGCTGACTCACCGCTCAAGGCGTTCCGGATCAGCAGTTCCATTGAGCTTGCGGGCAGTGCATGGAATGAGGTGTGGGTGAACGGGTTGCTGTCCAGCCCGGCCACGATCGCAACCAACGCGCTGAGCGTGACCTGGGCTGTGGCCCGGCCGATGGCGCAGTTCATGACGGCCAAGGCCTACGAGATGGCCGGGCTCCCTGGCAAGGAGTTTGCGCAGCAGGCTGCAGCAGAGGCCGGCGCGACGTTGAGCGCGATGTACACGGCGCTGAATGACGGCACCAAGTTGATGTGGAACGCCTTCAAGACCGAGCAGAGCATCTATGCCCCGCTGACTGGGACGACGGAACTGGCGAAGGGCCGTGCGATTACCGGTGACGCCGTGACCGAACTCGCCGCCAAGCGAGGCTGGGATCAGCAGGCAGATCAATACGCCGAGATGTTCGACACCCTCGGCAGGATCGTCCGTCTTCCTAGCCGTGCATTGCTCGGCAGTGACGAGTTCGTCAAGCACCTAGTGGTACGTGGTGAGGTTGCTGCTCGTGGCATCGAGGCCGCGGCTAAGGCTGGTGCCGACCTGACAGACAAAGCGGCACTGAAGGGCTTCATTGATCAAGAGTTCGGCAAGGCGTTCCGCTTAGATGCACCTGATCTGCGGGACAAGTTCGCAGTCCAGAGGGTGTACGACTACGCGATGGCGGTGCGTGACGAGGCCAATGTCGCAACGTTCCAAGAGCAGAACGGTTTTGCCAACTGGGTGACGAGCATCAACACAAAGTTCCCGATGCTCAAGCCGTTTATCCCGTTCGTCCGCACGCCGCTGAACATTCTCAAGCAGGGGTTTTACGAGTCCACGGGCCTGGGGGCTGCGATCAAGGCTGGCCAACTGACGCTGGCTGACCCAACCAAGGCACACCTAGCAATCCTCGATGAGCTGCGTCGTGACCCGGGTGAGAGCTTCCGAGTCGCTGGTCAAATCGCCATGACTGGGGCTCTGGCCGCAGGTGTGTATGCCGGGGTGATGAATGGTCAGATCATCGGTGGTGGTCCTGGCCGATGGAGCAAAGGAGGCAAGGCAAGCGATCAGCAGAAGGCTTGGGAGCGTGCTTTGTCAGAGCAGGGCCGGACGCCTTATTCGGTGATGACGCCGTTTGGGGCGATGCCGTTTGACCGCTTTGGCGAGCCGTTGGCCGTAGTGATGCGGATGGTGTCAGACGTGGCGCAGTACAGCGGTGAGATCAGTGAGGCCGAGAAAGACGAGGCGATGTACACGATTGCTGGCATTGCAGTGTCTGGGTTGTATCAGGCGTCGTTCCTCAAGGGTGTGGATGACCTGATGGGTGCAATGTTCGGCGACACCGATACCGGTGTGCTGAAGGCCCGGGCTGTGCAGAACTACGTGGCGACGCAGACGCCCTTCGGCAGCTTGCTCAACTTTCTGGACAAGGCCAATGACCCGTATCGCAAGGCGTACAGCGGGGCGTCATTCGCTGAGGTGATGCGCGTCCATGAGGACAGCCTTGGCACCGGGATCCTGGCGAGGTTCGCTGATCGGATTCCTGGTGTGAACACAGCGCCCAATCTGATTGATCAGGTGACTGGCCTCCCTGTACCTGTGTACCCAGGAGTTGGTACGACTGGGCTTAACCCGTTCCAGATGGCGATTCCTTTCCTGCCACGCGGACAGAAGAGCGCTGATCAGACGTGGACGAAGATCTTCGAGATTATGGGCAGCTACAGCGAAGCCAAGCCACAGGGGATGCGCCTGACAAATGGAGAGCAGCAGGCGCTGAACCGGGAGATGGCAAGCATCCGCCTAAATGGTCTGACGTTTGCTGAATGGGTGAACCAGTTCCATGGCACGGCTGAGGTGCAGTCATACATCAGGAACAAAAATGGCTCTTTAACTGGATTGCGCGACGGCGTGGAGTCTGAGTTCAGCAGGGCGAAGAGTGCCTACATGAATCAAGCGCTGGATAACTTGTCAATACGCAGCGCAAACTTGTTGCAGCGTCGCTCGTTCCTTGAAACAGCGAGGCAAAAAGCTCGCGCGAATGACTTGTCGTATGAGCAAGATCTGTCAGCGATTGACGCTTTGTTTGAGCGTGCCCGCAAAGGGTTCTAGCGTTAGCGTAGGCAAAAGTGTCTAGCGCACGATGTCCGCGCCTTCCTTTACATACAGCGGGAATGTCTACACGGCCGGCGTCGCTGGCTCGGTTGACTTCCCTCTGACTTCCACGACAGGTAATGCGATTCCATACTTGGAGCCATCGCATATCCATGTCTACGAGAGCGCTGACGACGGGGTTACGTGGACGGAGCTGACACGGCCAGCCCAGTGGGACTTCGTTTCAAGTGGAACAGTTGCCCGCCTGGCGAGTGGCATTGCCTCTGGCGAATGGGTCAAGGTGCAGCGCATCACGCCGTCCGATGCTGCATATGTCACTTTCCAGCCGTCTTCGCTTCTGACAGCCGAGCAGCTCAATAACGACACACAGTTCAATACATATCTCAATCAGGAGCAGCAGGACACAAATGAAGCAGCAGCTGTTGCGTCTGCCGCATCTGCCGCGTCTGCCGCTTCATCTGCGGCAACAGCTCAGTCAGAGGCGGCTGCCGCAATTATCGCAGCCGACAATGCAACAGCTGCTGCAACTGCCGTTACGACGACTGCCAACGCGGCAGCGGCAGCAGCAAATGCAGCGGTTGAAATAGCAACGGCAGCAGCAGTTCCGCAAAGTCCGATCCAGGTTCTTGAACCTCTTGGGATTTTGCTTAATGCTGCCTTCAGCGTTGGCGTCCCCGGCTCGATTCCGTTCGGGGTGGGGCCCGTGCTGTCGCCTGGCAAGGCCTTTGCGGGTATTGCACAGAGCGATTACTACCCCATCCACATTGCCTCTGGGAGCTTCTGCTGATGTCCTCTATTGCTCTTCGCAGGTATGAGCCGGCCATCCCAGGCCTAGCCATTCCTGAGCACGACTACGTTTCTTTGACCTACACCGGCTCAAATCCCACCACTGTTGTTTACAAGCAGGGCGGGTCAACCGGCGTCATAGTCGCCACTTTGGTGATGACTTACGACGGCAACAACAACGTCACCAGCATCACCAAGAGCTGAACCATGGCTTCTTACGCCTTCAATCCATTCTCGGGCAACTTCGTTCCCGTCATTCCTGGAGCCACCGGTCCTCAAGGCCCGGAAGGCACCACTGGCTCGGTGCTGCTGGATGAACTGACTGCGATCTATCGCAACGGTTCGTTCTCTGTTGGCACCCCTGGTCAAGTGCCATTTGGCGTTGGCCCGGTGGTGCCTCCAGGTACAGCGTTTCACTACGTGAGCGCTGATGCCTACAACCCTATTCACCTTCCGTCAGGGAGCTTCTGCTGATGGCCGTACTTCCGTCCACAGGGTTTCCGGCCACAGCGCCGGTAGCCGAACCCAGCCTGCAGAAACTGCAGCAATTCGATCAAGACACACTGCCCATCGGTCGCCCTGGTGATCGCAGCTATGGCGGTCGCTCTGTGATCGACCCCACCTCCGCCTCTCACATGTGATGACCATGGACTTTCGTTTCTACAAGGCTGATCCCGAGCCCGGCACCAATGTGCAGTGGCCCGAGCAGGATCCCGGCGCTGAGCCCACCTTCACCTTGGTGGCATTGCAGCGTGATGCTGACCCTGATGCCAACACACATGACGGCTTCGATTACTTCGGTGCTTATGGAGTTGGTGATGACATCGACGCATGGGCTGGTGGTCAACCAGTGACTGCGATCACCAAGGACCAGCTCCCCAGTCCCGTCACTTTCTATCCCGCTCCTTTCAACGAGGCCTGATCCATGACTGTCATCACCCCATTGCTCCGCGTTAAGGAGCGCATTGTTGGTCCCTCCGGGATCTTCAACATCGAAAACGAGTGGTACGGCTACCGCGATCAGTGGCGGTACACCGTGGGCCTGGCCGGCATGAGCGGCTTCGGCATCGGCTGCTGCCCGCCTGAACTACTGCCTGCCACCTTTGCTCCGCTGAGCGCCGGAACTTACGACCCGCTGCGCGAGCACCCCCACTTCGGCAACTACATCCATCTGCCGAGCGCTTCGATCGTGTGCTTCATCCCGGCGCACTACATCGACGTACAAGCACCCGGCAACACCAACGCGCCGTTCTATGGCACGAAGGTGGTGATCAGTGACACGCAAAGTGGCGATGCTCGTCTGCCTCAGGCCTTTACCGACTCAGGCTCAAGCCTGATCGGCGTGTTTGTGGACAAGTACCAGATCTCCAACGGCAAGCCCGATGGCTCTGGCTCCCCCAACCACACCAGCGGCCCCGGCGGCACCCCGCTCACCGGCGGCATTGCAGTCTCCCGTCCTCTGCACTGGCCCGTCAGCGCTGCCACCAAGGACGACGGCGGTACCGACTTCAACAGTCCCTTCAGCCTGTGCAACAGCACAGCCCTGAACAGCGCTGCTGGCACCCCTGCCAACAACCTCGGCGGTGTGTGGGCCCTGGTGAAGACCCGCGGCGCGGACTTTGCTCCCTGCCCGCTGTGGATCCGCAGCCAGATCGCCTTCCTGTCGCTGGCCCATGCCCAGGCCCTGCTCGATGGCGGCGGTGCCCCAATC
>Ga0208645_1000496_pt1 | contig 41456 bp, 34 predicted proteins | sample VirMetDEL_Sep_01_FD_184519 | JGI IMG/M metagenome (GOLD analysis project Ga0208645, IMG submission 184519) | Aqueous microbial communities from the Delaware River and Bay under freshwater to marine salinity gradient to study organic matter... | ecosystem: Environmental > Aquatic > Marine >... | reverse complement strand
AGGCGCATTGGGCGTGAAGGTCACGGTCTATGACAAAGACGGCGACTATGATCGCTCGGACCGAGTCGACCTGGGCAAGGTGATCGGCTTCGAAGACGACGGCCCGAAAGTCACCTGCTTCGAATTGCAGAAATGGGTCAAGGTGGTGGCCGATGAGTCGGTCGGCACTGACGGTTCTAGTAAGGACGAGGACGGCCATGCAATCCCTGACGACGAGACAGGTCAGCTTGAAGGTGTAATCGGTTATGCCCAGGTCAAGGGCGAAGACCTGTTCAAGCTGCAGGTCGACGGTGGCTCGGATGGCGAAGATACCAGCCGCCGCAGCTTCGAATTCAGCTTCAGCAATGGCGCCTTCTCCGGGCTCTACGCCACTGACGGTGGCGCCATCAAATTGTGGGCATACGGTGACGATGTCGTTGGCATCGACAGCAAAGGTGACGTCGTATTCCGTATTCGTATCGACGAGCAGGATGGCGATATCCAGCTGTGGCAGTACGAAGCGATCAATCATGGTTACGACGGTAACGACCATGACAGCTTGAAAAGCCTGGCCTCGGGCGTGCTGGGTGTGAAGGTCACGGTCTACGACAAGGACGGCGACTACGATCGCTCAGACCGTGTCGACCTGGGCAAGGTGATCGGCTTTGAGGACGATGGTCCGTCAGTCGATCATTACAGCACGGTGTACGTCGATGAGGATGGCGCGGCGGCACAGGGTGCATTGCCACTGCCCGATGCCAACGATGGCGGCCCGGGCGATTCCGGCTATGACGTTGCAGACACCGGTAGCCTGGGTATCGATGCTGGCTCCGATGGACTGAAGAGCCTGAGCTTCAACGAAGGTGCTGCCAAGACCATTTCCGGGCAGCCAGTCACTTCTGGCGGGCATGCGGTGATGCTGGACTGGCAACCCGGAGCGGGTGGTGAGGGCGGTACGCTCGAAGGCTACTACATGACGGACTCGGGCAAGGTTACCGTTTTCACCTTGCAGGTCGCGGCCAACAATCAGGATTACACCTTTACTCTGAAAGCGCCGCTGGACCACAAGGTTGAGGGTACCGAGGACGAGTTGCTCCTCAAGCTGGGCTTCACCGTCAAGGATGGTGACAACGATGTTACCAGCGGCATGGTGAAAGTGGTGGTCGATGACGACACCCCGATACTCGCTGATGTGGGCCCGGAACATTGCCTGACGCTGACTTACCAGGGCGGCGATGCCTCGTACGCCAACAGCTACGGCTATTACATCAAGGGGGATGGCGGACAGCCGGTCAGTGGCCAGGTCGTCTGGGGCAATACCACCTTGCTGAGCGTTGGCGAGTTCATCAACCTGCACGGCCTGGATCCGGATTCCGTAGGGTTCTTCATCATTCCCAATGGGGGCGCTAATGGTGTCGCTGACGGCACCGACGTGACCTTCCAGTTGGTCGACGGTCAGTGGCAGGGCTTCGTTGGCGATACCGCACTCGACGGCGCCGGTGGGGCCAACGTGGTGTTCGATGACCCGACCTTAAACCCCAGCGCCATGGAGCATGTTCAGGACAATGGCGCGCCCGGTAACCAGAACTGGGAAGACGTCAACGCTGGTGGCGACAACGATTACAACGACGTGAATATCCAGGCCACCTGGACCGCGAAGGCACCGGTGGGAGGCACGGTACATGAAGACTTGCTGAGCTACCCTCACCCAGGCAACCCGGATGCGGGCAGCCAGACGCTGGTGGTGAGCACCGCTCTTGGGGCCGCCAGTCTGACCTCCCTGGTTGCCTTCGGTGCCGATGGCCCCGGCAGCTTCGGCTTGGTCGACACCGATACCGCCGCGATGCTGCTGAACGATCAGGGCCTTACTTCGGGTGGTGAGCCGTTGACCTATGTCGTCAGCGAGCAAGTCGTCGATGGCGAGGTGGTTAGCACGACGCTTACGGCAACGGCCGGCGCAGGGTATGAGGTGTTCACCCTGGTCATTCATGCCAACGGTGACTTCAGCTTCGAGCTGCAGGGGCCGCTGGACCATCCACAAGCGGACGGCAACGACTCCGAGCTCTGGGCGAGTGGTGGCGTTACGGGCATTGACTTCACTGCCCTGTTGAAGGCTACCGACGGTGACGGGGATCCCGTCCAGATACCGGCTGGTACCAAGGGTCTGTTCGTGATCAATGTCGAAGACGATGTGCCGACGCTGTGCGTGGATGTCGATCAGCAGGGGCTCGGGCAATTGCAGGCCACTCTGGACGAAACGCGTGGTGATGTTGAGCGCTATGCCGCCAATGACGACGACAGTGAAACCTACAGCAATGATGATGCTCTGCCTGCCTTGGCGCAGTTCACCACTCAAGTGACCGGTGGCCTGGCTGCGCTGTTCAGCGTGACTGCCAGTGCAGGCGCCGATGGCGCCCAATCGCAGAATGGCGTGCTGAGCTTTGCCGGAATACCGGCAGGAGGTTTGGCCACCAACCTGATAGCCACCGAAGGCGGTGCGATCAAACTGATTATCGACCCAAGCGATAGCTCGGCTGTACTGGGTATCGACACGACCGGGAATACAGTCTTCAGCATTGCCATCGTCATGGTCGATGATCTGCCTCAGTTGCAGACCACTCTGTTCGAGGCGATCAAACACTCGGACAATGACCAGCGCTTCGACGAGGCCGTGGACCTCTTGATCCGTGACGGCTCGCTGAAGTTGCAGTATCAGGCCACCCTGGTCGATGGTGACGGCGACAGCGTGACCAAGTCCGCGCAGGTCGAGTTGGCCGGCAGCCAGACCTCCTACTTCTCGTTCCAGGATGATGGTCCGCAAATCGACAGATTTCAGCTGCTTGAAAGCGTCAAACTGTGCGTCGACGAGTCCGTCGGTACCGCTGGCTCCAGCGAGGATGAGCCAGGAAGTGTTGCCCCGGATGATGAACCTAGCGGCAGCACGCTGTTGGGCTATGCACAGATCGAGGCTAAGGACCTGTTCGTCCTGCTGGCAGATGGTGGCTCGGATGGTCTCGATGCGAGTCGTACCCAGTTCGCGCTGACGCTGGCTAGCGAAGGTGTCGACTCCGGCCTGGATGCCACCGCGGGCGGCAACATCCTGCTGTACACAGATGCTAGCGGCAATATCCTCGGCAAGGTCGGCAGTGAGACCATCTTCAAGGTCAGTATCGACAGCGCCAACGGCACCATCACCCTGGAACAGATGCAGGCGATCAAGCACGGTGACACAGACAGCCATGACGAACTGGCATTGATTCGCGACGGTGTGCTGAAACTGGCAGTGACTGTCTATGACAAGGATGGTGATGCCCTGAGTGCCGATCTTGATCTGGGCAAGGTAATCGGCTTCGAGGACGACGGGCCTTCGGCGATGATCGCGCTGAAAGATCAGGTCAAGCTGACTCTCGACGAGTCCCTCGGTGCCGATATTGTCGATGCCAATGCCGAGTTGGATGACGCGGTGTCGCTCAACGACTTCCCGGCCGACTACGGCACGCCGATTGGCTTGGTCCATGGTGTTCTGGTGGATGTGCAGGAAGCGGATGTAGGGAGCGACTCGGCTGGCTCAAGCGTTGTACTGAGCCTGAGTATTCTCGACGCCAGTTCCGGGTTGATGACCACCAACGGGCAACTGATCACGCTGTATCAGGAGAGTGACGGCAGCATTACCGGGCGTATCGGAAGTGCGACTGGCACCGTGGTTATCGCGCTCAGCATCGATGCTTCTGGCGGGGTAACGGTTGCGCAATACCAGGCCCTGAAACACCCGGACGAGGGTGATAATCACGACGAGCCGGTCAACCTGGCTGGCAAGGTCGAGGCCGTTCTGACGGTGACCGATGGCGACGGCGATCTGGCAACTTCACAAGTGGCCATTGGTGGACAAATCCTCTTCGAAGACGATGGCCCCAGCGTGGTGGACCCTGAGTGCGCCACATTCGAAGAGAGCGACGGCTACACCACCCGTGGCGTTATCGAGGCTGACTACGGCAGTGATGGCGGCGGTTTCGACCTCTCGGCGAATCAGGGATTGGCAGCCGGTGGCCTCTATTACACGGTGGTCAAGGTAGGCGGTATTACCACGCTGACTGCGACGATCAGCGATGCCAGTGGTGAGCAGTTCTTTACCCTGACGGTGTATGACGACCCTGACGCCCTTGGCGATGGCAACAACTATGAACTGGAGGTCTTCAGCGCGCGTCCGACCAGCACGGCGGACTTCGATCTCAAGGCGATCGATGCCGGCTCGCCTGAGCAGTCATTCACCGTAGCGAGTGGAGAGGGGCTGTCGGTTATCTTGACCGGCACCGGAGACGTCAATCCCTCGAACAAGGGGGTCGGCGTCGGAGGAAACAACCTGATCGAGGTGGGCGAAGAACTGCACATGGAGTTCAGCGACACCGTGTACTCGGCTGAAGTGGATGTGCAGAAGCTGTCTTCCGGTGACACTCTGTATTGGGAGGCCCACAACGAATCGGGTGATCTCGTTGCGTCTGGTACCTACGCAGGTCAGGGTTCGGAAAACTCCCTGTTCAGCTTCGATCTGGCCAGCTCGACCTTCACCAATGGCACCACGGCGGCCGATCTGCTTCAGGGCTTCACCAAGCTGACCTTCGGCTCCAACAGTGGCGATTATCGTATTCAGGAAATCACTCTGGAGCAGACGTTCCTGCCACCAGACCTCGACCTGTCCTTCCAGATCGATGTCGTCGATGGTGACAACGATACGGTGAGCACACAGCTCGATGTCTGCTTCGCTGACGCGGTGCCGACCGCTGGTTATGCATTCGATCTGGTAGACGAAGAGGGCCTGGCCGGCGGCATTCCCGGTGGTGTCGAGGATGACCCGGGTGCGGCTACGACCGTTACCGGCAGTCTCGGTTATGACTACGGCTCGGACGGCTTCGGCAGCTTCACCTGGCAAACGGACGACCTGACCAGCATCACCTCGGGCGGCCAGGATGTCGAATATGTGGTCAGTGGCAATGGCCAGGTGCTGACCGCGCAGATCGAAGGCAGTGGGCAACCGGTGTTCACCGTCACGCTGACCAATGCGGCGACGGGGGCTTTCAAGTTCCAACTGCATGCACCGCTGGACCATCCGACACCGGCGTCCGGCACCGGCAGTGTGGAAAATAACCTGGACTTCCAGTTCAACTACCAGATGGTCGACGGCAATGGCTCGACCGTGCAAGGCAAGCTGGAAATCTCCGTGGATGATGACTCTCCGCTGGCGCAGAACCTCAGCCAGAGCCGCGAGGCGTCCGGCGACGTCAACACCAACCTGCTGGTGGTGTTGGACGTTTCTGGCAGTATGAACAGCTCTGCTGACTTCGGCGGACTCTCGCGCCTGGAGGCTGCCAAGCTGGCGGTGCTCGAACTGTTGGAGCAGTACGAGGCGATGGGCGACGTGAAGGTGAGGTTGGTGACATTCGCCAGTGGTGCGGCTGCGTACGGCACGACTTGGTTGACGGTCGATGCCGCCAAGGCTGCAGTGATAGGCTTTCCGGAATCATCCGACAGTGCGACGACCAACTACGATGCCGCATTGAGCACGGCGATGAGTGCCTGGCAGTCGGGCGGCAAGCTGACACTTGCCGATAACCCGGGCGAGCCACTGCAGAACGTCTCGTACTTCCTGTCGGACGGCGTGCCTAACCAGCCGAGCAGCAGCGTGGGTATCAACGCTGCCGAGGAGGCTGCCTGGACCAACTTCCTCAATGCTCAGAAGATCCAATCCTACGCCTTGGGCATGGGGCCGGCGGCAGAGGTAAACGACAACTTGCCCGGTAACTACAGCAACAACGATCAGCTCGATCCGATTGCCTACGATGGCACGTCAGGGAGCAACACCAATGCCATCGCGGTGAACGATTTCGCCGATCTGGAAGACGTTCTGGTCCAGACCGCGCAGGCGACACCGATCAGCGGCAATCTGACCGACGGCGTCAATGGCTTCGGCGCCGATGGCGGGCGGGTCAAATCGGTGGTGGTCAATGGCGTGACCTACACCTTCAATGTCGGTGTCAACCCGACCATCACCGGCTCGGACGGCAGCGTGGTCAATGGCATGACCTTGAATCTGGTCCTGGCCGCTGGCGCGATGTTCTCGGTGAACATGGCGACGGGTGAGTACAGCTATGTGTCTGCCGCCAATGTGGGTAACGGCACGACCCAACAGGTCGGCTTCATGCTGATCGACAACGATGGCGACCAGAGTGGCCTGGCGAACCTGACCATCACGGTCGATCCAGCGGACGGCCCGATGGTGGCACGCGATGACTACGTGATCGCACGCAGCAGCAGCTTCGACATCCCGGACTGGGCTCTGCTGGCCAATGATGGTGGGCCCAACAGCTCGATCCAGGCGATCACCAGCATCGTCTCGACAGCCGGCCTGACGGCATCTCACGGCAGTACCTCGGTCTCGGTGTCGTCGGCCGGTGATGGTGAGTCCTTCGTCTACCAGAGCCAGGCCGGAGGCCAGACTGCACAGGCCAAGGTGACGATTGTCGATGTCGACACCAGTGGTTCGTTGAATGGCGATTTCCTCGACGAAATACTCATCGATGGCGACAGCGGCAGGACCCTCAATGGCAACAGCGGTGACGATATCCTGATCGGCAATGGCGGCAATGACACGCTCAATGGCGGTGAAGGAAATGACATCCTGGTGGGCGGTACGGGCAGCGATGCGCTCAACGGTGGCGATGGCAATGACACGGCCAGCTACATCGATGCCGCCAGTGGAGTCACTATCAGGCTCGATAATTCAGGCGATGCCAGTGGTAGCAGTCGTGTTAGCGGCTGGGCTTTAGGCGATCAGCTGGACAGCATCGAGAATCTGATCGGCTCGAACCATGTTGATGAGCTCAGCGGCGGCAACCAGGACAACGTGCTCAGCGGCCTGTTGGGCAACGACACGCTTTATGGTGGCGGTGGTAACGATGTGCTGATTGGCGGTCGCGGCAACGACGCCATGAGCGGTGGGTCGTCGGGCAACAGTAGTGGCCAGGATGCCTTCGTCTGGCTCAACGGCGACACGGGTATCGATACGGTGCTCAACTTCGTGCGCAACTTCAACGCGGGGGGCGACGGTGATCGCCTGGATCTCTCCGACCTGCTGGTCGGCGAGAATGGCTCCGCCGGCGATATCGGCAACCTGCTCAACTACCTGCAGATCACCTCCAGTGAGCTACCCAGCCAGGGGACCTCCGCCTGGGATACGACGATCAAGATCAGTGCCATGGGCACGGGCGATTTCAGCAGCCCCGATCAGACCATCGTGTTGCAGGACGTCAACCTGCTGGGTGACAGCAACGTGGGTGGGTACGGTGCCGGGGGCAATACCGGTAGCGTGATCATGGCCATGCTCAACGACGGTACGTTAAATGTAGATACCGTCTGACCTTAACTTATATGATCGACCCGCTACCTTCTCAGGTAGCGGGTTTTTTTTGGCCAGGAGAGAGCAGGCATGGTCTATGTACAGCGTGACGCCGCCGGGCGTTTGCTGCGAGTCGAGTACGAACCCTTCGAGGGCATGACGGAAAACCTGGCAGTCGAAAGCGAGGAGCTGCACAACTGGCTGGCCGCCAAGGAGGAGGTCAAGGCGCGTCTGGACAGTTTGAAGCAGTCCGACCTGGAGTTGGTGCGGGTACTCGAGGACGTCGTCAGCGTGCTGGTCGAGCGTGGCGTGATCCGCTACACCGATCTGCCTGAAGCGGCGCGGCAGAAGCTCGATCAGCGCGCGATTGCTCGTGCCGAGATCGAAGGGCTCAGCGGCCTGCTTGGCGACGACGAGCACCATCTGGTCTGATTTCCGGCGCTGCATCGCCTGCCCCGCAGCGCACCAGGGCCATGCCGCTGCGTCTGATCGGGGCGCCGTTATCTAGCGATCACACCAGGGCGTAGGGGCGCCGACCAGTCGGCCCATGGCCCCATGGATGCCAAGCTCCGCAAGTACTGCGAGTTCTCCCTGCGTTTCCACCATCTCCGCGATCAACGGCAGATCGATGCTGTTGGTTGCGCGATAGATGGCTTCGATGAACAGTCGCTTGTCGCTTTCCTGATCGATGGCGCGGATGTAGGTGCCGTCGATCTTCAGATAGGCCAGGCCCAGGTGCGTCAGGTTGCCGATCAGGCTGAAGCGACCACCGAAGTGCTGCAGGCCCAGGTTGAAGCCAAGCTCCCGAATGCTCTGACTCAAGTCTTCCAGCTCTGCTGGGGGCGGCAGATAGTGTTCGTCGATCTCCAGCGTCATCAGGTGTGCCAGCTCGGTATGACGCCCGAGGACTTCCAGCAGGCGCGCCTTGTCCTTGGCGTTACGTAGTGTGGCGGCAGACAGGCTCAGGGCCAACGGCCGAGGATGTCGCGCCAGATGCTCCAGGCTGTGTTCGAGCATCGCCAGGTCGAAGCGCGTCGACCAGCCCAGGCGCTCGATCCAGGGTAGGAAGCGGCCGGCGGTGATGGCATCACCTTGTGGGTCGAGCAGGCGTGCCAGCACCTTGTGCTGCATCACCGCGCCTCCGTCGCATTCGGCCACCGGCTGGAAATACAGTTGCAGCTTGCCCTGGTTCAGTGCGTCGTCGATCCAGCCACGCCAGTCGTACAGGCCCTGATTGCTCTGGGCCGCGAAGTCGTCCAGGCGTGCCCAGCATTTGTCCGTATGGCTTTGCGCCTGGGCCAGGGCATGGTCGGCACGGCCGATGACGGCAGTGGCCTGCTCGCCAGGGCGAAAGGCGGCAATGCCCAGGTGCGCGACTGGTTCGCAATCACTGGCACCGGTCTGTTTCAGGCTCTGTAGCGCATCGCTGATCTCGTTCGCCAGGTGGTCAGCATCGTCGCCGCTCAGTCCTGGGGCGAGCAGGGTGAATTCGCCGCCACGGTTGCGCGAGGCCAGCCACTTGCTGCGCCCCGGGCCGCCCAGCAGGTTGCGCAGTTGCTCGCCCAGTGCCTCGATCAGGGCGTCTGTGCGTTGCCCCCCCAGGCGCTGGTTGAGACCCGCGAGATCGTTGACACGCAGCAGCAGCAGATAGCCTTCTGCGTTCTGTTCGTTGACCAGCAATTGATTGCTCAGGCGAATGTCGAACTGGCGGCGGTTGGCCAGGCCGGTGAGGCTGTCCTGATAGGCCTCTGCGCGCAATTTCTCGCTGCGCGCCGCTTCTTCGGCGAACAGCGTCTTCAGTTTGTCGACCATCTGATTCATGGCCAGTACCACGCGCTTGAGTTCCGGTGTGCGCGGCACGCGGGGCAGGGTGAGGAATTCGCGGCGGGTGATGGCCTGGGCCTGCTGCACCATGTTGTCGAGCGGGCGCAGTTGCGTGCGCAGCAGCCAGCCACCGAGCACCGCGCTGACCAGGCCACAGAGCAGCAGCCAGAGCAGGCTACCGATGGCACCGTCCCATAGCCTGGCCAGGGCGAATTGCGGGTGGCTGAGCACTTCGACCCGCGCGGCCTGTTCCCAGCCACGCATGATCAGTGCATCGCCACCTTCGGGCTCGAGGCTCACCAGGTCGACGAACCACTGTGGGACATTTTCCGCTCGCACCTCGGTGCGGCGTTCGACGAGGACCTTGTCGTCGGGAATGCTGACCACCCGGATGCTGGCGAAATAGCCGCTGTCGAAGATCGAGCTGACCATCAGTTCGAGCATGGCCGGGTCGTCCACGTGTGGCGTCATTGACAGGCCCAGCGCCGTGGCGGCGTCCTGGGCGTGCGAGCGCAGCTGGCTGAGCAACTGCTCGCGAGAGGTCTCGACGCTGGCCACGAAACTGCCGGTAAAGGCGACGACCAGAAACAGGCAGATGGCGAGGAACAGTTGTTTCAATAGTGACATGTGTCTTCTCCTAGCCTTCGCCAACGGCGAAACCTTCGGCGTGCATTTTTTTCAGGATGTCCTGCCAGCGCGAGAGCTTCTTGGGGTCGCTCTTGCGGGCATTCGAACCCGGCAGATAGAGGCCTTCGGCGTTGAAGGCGTAGACCGGCAACAAGTCCTGGCGCTGCGAGGCGGGGCGAATGTCGTTGATCAGGTTGTCCAGCACCAACGGCTCGGCGCTGGGGCTGGAGTAATAGGTCAGCACCATGTGCGCCTGGTTGTAGTTCAGTGCCTTGACGTAGGTGATGCGCAGTTTCTCGCTGGGAATGCCGAGGCGGCGCAGGGTGAAGTACTTGGCGATGGAGTAGTCCTCGCAATCGCCGGCGCCCTTGACCAGCATTTCTACTGGCGTGGCCCAGTAGTCGTTCTCACGCCACAGTCGGGTATCGTCAACGAAGCGCACGGTGCGGTTGAAGAAGCGGTTGACCTCATTGAGCTTGTCGGTTTCGGCCAGCGCGCTGCTGGTCTTGATCAGCTCTTCCCAGTCGAGGATGCGTTTGCGCGCCGGACCGAGTTCGCCATAGCGGCTTTCGGCGTTCTTCAGGATGAGCGTGAAGTCCCAGTTGCCCAGCGCCAGGCCAGCCAGCAACAGGCCGCCGATCCAGAGGATCGACAGATGCCACCGCCCTCCCTGAATACGCCGCCGTCGCATGGGATCGTTGCCTCCAGACCTTGTCCGCAGAGTCTAGGCGAGGTGTCGGCTTTTTGCCGGGCCTAGCGCAGCAGTGGAGGGCGCTGTCAAAAGGTTGTCGAAGTGCCTGCCACGGGCGGCCGTGTGCAAGCCGGAGGCAGCCACTTACGCAGGCCTCAGGGATTGGGCAACGTCTTCTGGCGCAGGATGTAGATGCTGACCAGTACGGCGCTGGTCAGCATGAAGGTGCGGGCCCAGAACATGGGCACCAGGTAGCAGGAGAAGGCAATGCTTGCCCACATCAGGCTCAGGGCATAGACCTTGGCTTTGCGCGGAATGCCCTGGCCATCCAGGTAGTCACGAATCCATGAGCCAAGCTGGGGATGCATCACCAGCCACAAATAGAAACGCCGCGAGCTTCTGACGAAACAGGCGGCGGCCAGCAGCAGGAAAGGGGTGGTCGGCAGTACCGGCAGGAAGATGCCGATCACGCCCAGCGCGACGCTCAGCCAGCCGAGAGCCAGCAGCGCATAACGTACGCTGCGATGACGGCTCTCGCGGATTTCGTGGGGCATGAGCGAATGGCTGGGTCAGTGGCGCGGCTTGAGCAGGGCGGGCTTTTCTTCCGGAGCTTGGCAGAGCAGGAAGAGGGCGGTGAGCAGCTCGGGAATCTGCTCGATCATGCTGTCGACCAGATCGTGGTCGCGGGCGATTTCGGCGAATTCCTGCTGCTCGTCGAACAGGCCGGAGCCGACCATGATCGGCAGCAGCAGCTCGCTGACTTCGTCTTCGGCGTCTTCGAACCACACCGCCTCGCGCAGGAACACGCCTTCCATGAAACCGATGCACCAGCCGCGCAGGTCGGAGTCGTCCGGCTCTTCACCAAGGTCCAGGTCGCAGGGCAGTTCAGGCTCTTCTTCGCCTGCCAGCTGTCGGGAGATATGGGCCTTCAGGTGGACCAGCGTGTTCTCGATCTCTTCGCGTTCGGCGTCGCTGCGGTAGTGCGGCGGCTCGGCGAACAGTGCATCGATCCACTCACGCTCCGGTACTTGAACCGGGCAGATGGCCAGGGCGGTCAGGTAGCCATGGGCGGCCACGTAGTCCAACGCCTCTTCGTGCAGCTCATCGGCATCGAGAAAGGCTTGCAGGCGGGACAGTTGCTCAGCGAAGGACATCGTGGGGTTACCTTGAGGCTTAGGGATAAACGAGGGTGGATTCTAGTCCACCGCTGCCCCTGCGGCCAGCGCGGCGCGCGCTCAAGGCTGCGATTGGGCGGCTTCGGGGCGCCCTGAGAAGCTGGGCGCAGCAGCCAGCGCGCCAAGGCAAGAGATAATGCGCAGCTTGCGAGTCATGAATCAGCCTCCGATGCGCTTCGCTCACCCCCTTGGAGGCCGCGCCAGGGCGCGTTCAGCCTTGTGCTGCGCACTCGCTTCAACACTGTGACCGGTCGTTAGAGCTGCCCTTTGGACGGGTAGGTGCCCTGTCGTCGTTCATCCTGCGGCATAATGCGCGGCTCGATTTGGAGGCCTTCATGCTCGACCACGCCCAGCGCATTCTCAAAGACGTTTTCGGCTACGACGCCTTTCGCGGCAACCAGGCCGCGATCATCGAGCGTGTCGCGGCAGGCGGCGATGCGCTGGTGCTCATGCCCACCGGCGGCGGCAAGTCCCTGTGCTTTCAGGTGCCGGCGCTGATGCGTGAGGGCCTTGCGGTGGTGGTTTCGCCGCTGATCGCGCTGATGGACGACCAGGTCGCGACCCTCGACGAACTGGGGGTGGCGGCCGTTGCGCTGAACTCCACACTGAGCGCCGATGAGCAGCGCGAGATCGCCGAGCGCATCCGTCGTGGACAGATCAAGATGCTCTACCTGGCGCCCGAGCGCCTGGTGCAGCCACGCATGCTGAGCTTCCTGCAGGGCCTGGACATCGCCCTGTTCGCCATCGACGAGGCGCACTGCGTGTCGCAGTGGGGGCACGACTTCCGTCCGGAATACCTGCAGCTCGGTCAGCTGGCCGAACTGTTTCCCGCAGTGCCACGTATCGCCCTGACCGCCACGGCGGACAAGCGCACCCGCGAGGAGATCGTCCAGCGCCTGCACCTCGACAATGCCGAGCGCTTTCTGTCGAGCTTCGACCGCCCGAACATCTTCTATCGCATCCAGCCCAAGGATCAGCCGCGCAAGCAACTGCTCGGCTTTCTCGCCGCGCGCAAGGGCGATGCCGGCATCGTCTATTGCCTGTCGCGCAAGAAGGTCGAGGAGGTCGCCGACTTCCTCAGCAGTCAGGGTTTCCCGGCCCTGCCTTATCACGCTGGCCTGCCCAACGAACTGCGTGCTTATCACCAGAAGCGCTTTCTCAACGAGGAAGGCCTGATTATGGTGGCGACCATCGCCTTCGGCATGGGTATCGACAAACCCAACGTGCGCTTCGTCTGCCACCTGGATCTGCCCAAGTCACTGGAGGCCTACTACCAGGAAACCGGGCGCGCCGGTCGTGACGGCTTGCCGGCCGATGCCTGGATGGCCTACGGCCTGCAAGACGTGATCTTCCTCAAGCAGATGCTCAACAACTCCGAAGGCGATGAGCGCCACAAACGCATCGAGCAGCACAAGCTCGACGCCATGCTCGCCCTCTGCGAAGAAACCCGCTGCCGTCGCCAGGCGCTGCTGGCCTATTTCGACGAGGAGCTGCCCCAGCCTTGCGGGCATTGCGACAACTGCATCGATGGCGTCGAGACCTGGGATGCCACCGAGCCTGCGCGTCAGGCGCTGTCGGCCGTCTATCGCAGTGGCCAGCGCTACGGCGTCGGTCATCTGGTGGACATTCTGCTGGGTCGTGACAACGAGAAGATCCGTGCATCCGGCCACCAGCACCTGGCGGTGTTCGGCGTGGGCAAGGGGTTTTCCGAGGTCGAGTGGCGCACGCTGTTCCGCCAGTTGGTCGCTCGCGGCCTGGCCGATGTCGACCTGGAGGGGTTCGGTGGCCTGCGCCTGGACGAGAGCTGCAGGCCGTTGCTGCGTGGTGAAGTCAGCCTGCAGCTGCGCCGTGAACCGAAACCGGCGCAGGCGGCCAAGGCCTCCAGTAGCGCGGCCAGCCAGTTGGTTCGTGGCCATGAGCGGGAGATGTGGGAAGCGCTGCGCAGCCTGCGTCGCAAACTCGCCGAGGAGCACAGCGTGCCGCCTTATGTGATCTTCCCCGACGCCACGCTGCTGGAGATGCTGCGCAGCCAGCCCGGCTCGCTGAGCGAGATGGCCGAGGTCAGTGGTGTTGGTGCGCGCAAGCTGGAGCGTTATGGCCAGGCTTTCCTGGAAGTGCTCAATGGCAGCGCCAGCAACGAGGCGCCGGCGCCGGTGGCCGATTTGCGCCACGAACTGGTCAGCCTGGCCCGCGCCGGGATGACGCCGGCACAGATCGCCGGGCAACTAGGTTGTAGCGAGAAGAACGTCTACAGCCTGTTGGCCGAGGCAATTTCCCAGCAGCAATTGACGCTGGAGCAGGCGCTGGATCTGCCGGAGGCGCTGCTGGGCGAGATTCAGGAAGCCTTCCTCGATGGCGAGGGCGAGCTGCCGGCGGTCAGTGAAGTCGCGCCACTGTTCGCCGGGCGCGTCGAAGAGAGCGTGCTTTACTGCGTACGTGCAGCGCTGCAGGCCGAGTTTGAAATATAGGCCCGGCAGGCCGTATGCAGGCCGTTGGCCGGCATGATTCTGGCGGCAACTCGCTGACGCAGCTAAGGTGTGTGGCAGATCGCCATTGAACGAGGTTACGGTGCCTAACCATCACGCTTGGCTCGATGAGGTTCGTCCGAGTCCTTACGCCGACCAGTTGAGCTTGGGTTTTCGCAGGCTGCGTTTTTCCCAGGCACTGGAGCGTGAGTACCGTGCCCATATGCTGGAGGACAGTTTCGACCTCAAGCGCATCGCGCTGAGTGTCGCGACGGTCATCTGGCTGGCCTTGGCTGCGCTCGACATGCTGGTGGTGCCGGCGTCGCACCTGGGCTGGGTCATTGCAATACGCGCACTGGTGTTGCTCACCTTGCTGGTATGCGCGGCGCTGATCCTGCAGCGCCGGCACACTCATCTGCTGTTGCCGCTGAGCATGGCTTGCATCCTTGTGTTGGGGGTAGGGGCTGCGTTGATCGTCGGCATCGCTCATCGCGTTGCCCCCGGCTATCCCTACGAAGGCCTGCTGCTGGTGAGCATGGCCGCCTACTTTCTGGTAGGCCTGCGCCTGAGCCAGGCCCTGGCTTGTTCGCTGGTGATCCTGCTGGCGTATATCGTAGCGGAATGGTTCGCCGGTCTGCCCTTGCCGAGGCTGATCAACAACGTGTTGTTTCTCGGGTTCGGCAACCTGATCGGTGCGGTCGGCTGTTACCTACTGGAGTACAAGTCGCGCGAGCATTTCCTGGTCAGCAGGCTGATGCGCCTGCTGGCCTACCACGACAGCCTCACCGGGCTGCACAACCGCCGCAGTTTCAATCGACAGTTCGAGCGTTTGTGGCGGCAGGCGCAGCGTGACGGCAAGTCACTGGCGCTGCTGTTATGCGATATCGATCACTTCAAGGCGTACAACGACTGTTACGGACACCAGGCCGGTGACGTCGCCTTGCAGCGTGTCGGGGCGCTGGTCGAACAGTCTGCGCGGCGGCCGCTGGACATCGGGGTGCGTCTCGGTGGTGAAGAGTTCGCGCTGCTGCTGTTCGACATCGGCGCCGATGAGGCCAAACAACGTGCCGAAGTGTTGCGCCAGTCCTTGGAGCAGGCCGCTATCGCCCATCGCGGCTCCGACAGTGCAGCGGTGCTGACCATGTCGATCGGTGTGGCCTGGCTGAGCCCTGACGGCCAGCCCGAATTGAACCTGCTCTATGAGCAGGCTGACCGTGCGCTGTACGAGGCCAAAGCCTTTGGCCGCAACAAGGTGGCAGCCTGACGAGCAGGAGCGCCGCGGGCAGCCAGTCGCATTCTGCAACGCTCACGACGCAATCTGCGCTTGCCCTATGCACCGGGTTATGGCTAGCTGGCTAATAATTAGTTTTTGACCTTTATATGAGCCCGCTTGCCCATGTCTTACCCCGATCAACACCGTTTTGCCATGCAGGTTGCCCAGCTTTCGCGCGCCTGGCGTTCTGAACTTGACCGACGCCTGGTTGGCCTTGGCCTGTCTCAGGCTCGCTGGCTGGTGCTGCTGCACCTGGCGCGCTTCACTGAAATGCCGACCCAGCGCGAACTGGCGCAGAGCGTCGGGGTAGAGGGGCCGACCCTGGCGCGTCTGCTCGACAGTCTGGAAGGTCAGGAGCTGGTGATCCGCGTGGCGGTGCCAGAAGATCGTCGCGCCAAGAAGATCGCGCTACAGCCCAAGGCGCAGCCGCTGATCGAAAAGATCGAGGCCATTTCCACCCAGCTTCGCCATGAGGTCTTCGCCGGTATCGACGAGGATGACCTGCGCCGCTGCCAGCAGGTTCATGCGCGAGTGCTCGGCAATCTGATGAAGTAAATCCATCGTCGCTGTCAAAATTCAGGTGATCTTTTGATCAGGGGCATTTTGTGCCCAACTTTTGACTGATCGAGCTTGATGGCATCGTGCTTTGGTCGGCAAACTGGCGTCCAATCCGCTACTTTGTGAATTAGTAGCCATAATGCAATCGAAGGCGGCCTCGACAAGGAGCTTGTCACCCGTTCTCGGAAATTATCAAGGGCGCCAGCCTCCCGGCCAAGGGAAGCTCAGACAGGAAGTCGAGGAGGTGGCGTTCGAGCCGGATAACCCTGGAGGTCACATGGCTCGGGTGCGTCAGTTAATGTTGGGTTTGGCGTCGGGCTCCGCTCTCTATTCGGGAATGGCTCCGGCGCTCGGTCTGGGCGAGATCACGCTGCATTCGGCGTTGAATCAGCCCTTCGAGGCCGAGATCGAGTTGCTTGAGGTGGGGGATCTGGGTGCGCAGGAACTGCGTGTTGGCCTGGCGCCTGCCGAGGTATTCAACCGCTCGGGTGTCGAGCGGTTCTACTTTCTCAATGACCTGCGCTTTACCCCGCTGTTGCGAGGTTCGCGCAGTGTGATTCGTGTGGTCTCCAGCCGCCCGGTGCGTGAGCCGTATCTGAACTTCATCGTCGAAGTGGCGCGTCCCAACGGCCAACTGCTGCGTGAATACACAGTCCTGCTCGATCCGCCTGGCTCGTCGGCTTACACCTCGGTGGCTGCGTCGAGTGCCGCGCCTGCCACGCAAGCGGCTCCGCGCACCCAGGCTGCGGTTTCGTCGGTCAGAGCGGTTACCCCGCCGAGCGCTTCGGCAGGGCATCGTCATCCGGTCGTGCGTGGCGATAGCCTTTGGTCCATTGCCGCGAGTTTTCGCGAGCAGGGCAGCACGCTGTCTCAGCAGGCATTGATGGAGGGCATTCTGGCCCTCAACCCCAGCGCCTTTGCCGGGGGCGATCCAGGTCGCCTGCTGGCCGGTGCCGACCTTTTGCTGCCAGACGCCGCTCTTGCGAGTACAGCCCAGCCCGCTGTCGCTGTTGCTGCTGCGGTCGATGCCGAAGCTGCACCTGTCGCCGCGCAAGGCAGTGTCGAAGGGCCTGTGAGCGCGCCGCTGGCCGCAATGGAACCGGCGCCGCCACAAGGTGACAGTCTGGAGCTGCTGGCCGAGAAGCAGCGTCAGGTCGATCTGGAACTGGCCAATCAGGCTGCGGAGAACCTGCAACTGCAACAAGGGCTGGCGCAACTGCAACTGCAACTGCAGCAGTTGCAGGAGCAACTGGCGCAGAAGGACGCTCAGTTGGCTGAGCTGGCTGCGCGTACCCCGGTCGAGCCGGTTGCCGCGGTACCGGTAAGCATTGACCAGCCTGTCGCCGAGCGAGGCTGGTGGTCGACGCTGCTGGCCGGTGGTATCGGACTCTTGCTGCTGCTCGGCGCGCTGTTCTGGGCGGTGCGGCGGCGGGGTCAGAAGACCGAGCCCGTGGTGCAGGTTGAGCCCAAGGCTCAGCCGCCACAGCCGTCGGCTCGTCCTCAACTGGCGGCGGTCGCTGCCCCAGCTCCCTCCGCTCCTGCACCCAAGGTCGTGCCGACTCCAGCCCCGGTGCGTCCACAAGGTCCGGTCGATCCACTCGAGGCCGCCAACGTCTATATCGCCTACGGCCGTCTCAGCGAGGCGCGCGGTGAGCTGAACAAGGCGCTGGCCCAGGATCCGCAGCGCAGTGATCTGCGTTTCCGTCTGCTGGAGGTGCTGGCAATGCTCGGCGATGGCGCTGGTTTCGCTCGTGAGGAGGCGGTGCTGCGTGCGGAGGCCTTCGATGGCGCGCGCATTGATGCGCTGAAAGCGCGTCATCCAGGGCTGCTCACCCAGCAGGCGTCGAGCGAGCCTGTCGCGCCGCAGCCTGCAGTGGCAGAACCGCTGGCCGATCAGGATTTCCAGCTCAACCTCGACGACCTGTCACTGGACGCTGACTGGGATCTGGTCAGCCCGTTCCCGACAGCCATCAAGGCCAAACCCAAGGCCGCTGCCGAACCAGAGTTCGATGCGTCGTTCGCCAGCAACTTGCAGGAGCTGCCGGAGGTGTTCGAACTGCATCATGAAGATGAGCAATTGAGCGCTTTTGGCGAGATGGAAATGGTGCTCAGTGACGAGACGCATGAGCTCGATGACAACTTCCTCGACGCGTTCGCCGGGGATGCCGATGCCACTGCGGCGCTGCAGGGTGATCTCGATCAACTGGCGACTGACCCCGAGCACATGACCAAGCTGAATCAGGCCCTGGCCTATATCCGGCAGGGCGACATTCCCACCGCTTGCGACATCCTCAACGAAGTGATCGACCACGGCGATGACGAGCAGAGAAAGGCTGCCCGTCAGTTGCTGGCAGAGATCGCCTGAGCGGCGTTTACCGCTGTAGCCGAGCAGGCCGCGCACATGCGCGGCCTGCTCGTTTCAGAAACTCTTGCCCAGGTTCAGATACAGCGCTTTCTCTCGCTCGTCGTTGAAGCCGTAGCTGAAATTCAGCGGGCCGAGCGGGGTATCCAGGCCGAGGAAGATGCTCGCGGCATTGATATAGCCACTGTCGAAGGCGTTGTCGTTGTTCCAGGCACGGCCGCGCTCCAGCGACAGGCCCAGGTACAGCGGAAAGTTCAGCGGCAGCATCGAGTTCTGCGTCAGGCGTCGGTAATAGATCATCCGCGCCAGCGCCATGTTCTGGCCGCTCACCGAATCCTGACGAAAACCCGATAGCTCCTGAGCGCCACCGAGAATGAAGCCGGAGGTGACCACCTCCGTTTCATCCAGGGTGCGTCCATAGCGACCGCCGAACAGCCAGGTGTTGGGGCCATGGCTGTAGGCCTTGTCCAGTTTCAGCTGCCACTGACGATAATCGTCGTCCGAGCCCAAGCCGCGGTCATACTTGCGCAGCATCAGGCCGATGTCCTCACCGGTACGCGGGAAGTCGAGGTTGTCGAGCGTGTCGAAGGAGTACAGCAGCTCGTAATAGCCCTCGCTGAAGCTGAAGCTGGGCAGGTCACGTTCGCCAACCCGTACGTTCGCTTCGCCCCAGGCCTGGCCGACGCCGAAGCGGATCTCCCCGTTGTTGGCGATCTGCCGACCCAGGTTGAGACCGTAGCCGTAGCGTTCCAGGCGGTATTCGGCGATGGGATCGTTGTCCAGAATCGCTTCGACGTTCTGCGCTTCGCCGACCAGGTAGGGCGCGACGAAGTAGCGCGAGCCGGCGTCCAGCGGTTGGTAGAACTCGCTGTAGAGTTCCTGGCGATCGCCCAGTTGCAGGCGGGTCAGCCATTCGGCGCCCAGTTCGTTGATGCCGTTGATGCGGTAACTGGCGCCGATATTGAATGCGCTGTCGCCGCGCATGTCGTCGGACAGGTTGAGTCCCAGGCGCAGGTAGTCGGTACCGGTGCGCTTGCCGCGCGCGTCGATCACCAGGGCGCTGCCACGCTGATCCAGCGGCTCCACGCGATACTGCACGCGCTCGAAATAATCCAGACCGTACAGCGTGCCCATGTCCTTCTGCAGGCGATCGACATCCAGCGGTTCGCCCAGGGGTTGGCGAATATGGCGGCGAATCACCGCGTCACCGACCTTGGAGTCGTTCTCCACGTGGATTTCACGTATCACCGGTGTGCGCTGTTCACGCGAGCGGGCCATGGCCAGGGCCGGGTTGCCGGCACTGGTGGTTCGCAGGCGGGCCAGATGTTCGGCCTGAATTTGCGTGGCACGGTAGCCAGCATCCATCATCTGCCCTCCACGGTTGAAGTCGGCAACGCCGAAGCCAGCCAAGGGCGGCTGGATCAGCACGTCGTTGGCGGTCAGCGTCGCCAGTTGCGCTTCGGAGTTCTTGCGCATCATCAGGTTGATCGACTGGTTCATCACGTCGACCACGGTCAGCAGATCCTTGGCCGGTTTCAGCGGCATACCGAGGTCGACGACGATGACGTGGTCGACGCCCATCTGCCGTGCCACGTCGATCGGTACGTTGTTGACCATACCGCCATCGACCAGCAGACGGCCGTCGACCTCCACCGGGGCGAACACCGCCGGGATCGACATGCTGGCGCGCATCACCTGGGGCAGGTGGCCGGTGCGCATGATCACCTGTTCTCCGCTGACCACGTCGGTGGCCACGGCGCGATACGGAATCGGCAGATGATCGAAGTCGCGGGTGGCGCTGCGGTGCACCAGCAGGCTTTCCAGCAGCAGCGCTAGGTTCTGCCCCTGGATCACTCCCAGTGGCAGGCCCAGGCTGCCATCGTCACGGAAGCTGAGTTTCTGCTTGATCAGAAAATCGCGGTCGTCCTGCTTGCGGCGAAAGGGGATGTCCTCGCGTGGCGGTGAATCCGACAGCGCCTGCTGCCAGTCCAGTTCCAGCGCCAGATGCTCCAGCTCCGCCACCGAATAACCTGCGGCGTAGAGCCCACCGACGATAGCGCCCATGCTGGTGCCGGCGATGGCGTCGATACGGATGCCTTGTTCCTCCAGCGCCTTGAGCACACCAATATGCGCCAGGCCACGGGCGGCGCCCCCCGAGAGCACCAGGCCAACGCGGTCGGCGGCGATCACGGGCAGACTGGAAAGGGCGAGCAGACAGATCAGCGAAAGGAGCAGGCGACGCATGGCAGTTTCCGGCAGGCACAGGGACAAAGGCCGTTATTATAGGCACCAAGCCCCATCCTAGAGCCGCTGTCATGTCCGATCAGAAGCCTGAAATCGTCATCACCTATTGCACCCAGTGCCAGTGGCTGCTGCGTGCCGCCTGGCTGGCCCAGGAACTGCTCAGCACCTTTGCCGATGAACTGGGACGCGTCAGCCTGGAACCGAGAACCGGTGGGGTGTTCCGCATCCTCTGCGATGGCCAGCAACTGTGGGAGCGCAAGGCCGACGGGGGCTTCCCCGAGGCCAAGGTGCTCAAGCAGCGGGTGCGCGACCTGATCGATCCGGGTCGCGATCTGGGCCATAACGACCGCTAGGGTGTGCGCAGCGCTGGTTTCAGCGCGCCATTCGTGCTGAAACGAAGATGGCGCTGACGATCAGCAAGCCACCGGCCAGCATGCGCAGCGCCGGCTGTTCACTGAACAGCCACCAGGCGAACAGAATCCCGTAGACCGGTTCCAGCGCGAAAATCACCGCCGTTGTGCGCGCCTTGAGCACGCGCAGGCTGGCAACGAACAGGCTGTGGGCCAGCCCCGTGCAGAAGATGCCGAGCATCGCCAGCCACAGCCAGTCCAGGGTGCGCAGGCCGGGGAGTTGGGGCCAGGCCAGCGGCAGGAAGCAGAGCATGACCGTGACGTTCTGGTACAGCGCGGCCTTTATCGGGTCGAGGCCGCGCGTGCTGGCACGGTTGAGCAGCGACAGCAGGGCGAACAGAAACCCTGACAGCACGGCCCACAGCAGCCCGACGGTGGCGCCGCTGTCGAGGCTGAATTCGGGCGTGACCAGGATCAGCCCGACGCACACCACACCGACCATGGCGAACTCACTGGGGCGGGTGCGCTCGCGAAACAGCAGGCCTTCCAGCAATACGGTGAACGCCGGGAAGCTGGCGAAACCCAGGGTGGCGATGGCCACGCCGGAAACCTTCACCGACTCGAAGAAGGTGATCCAGTGGGTGCCCAGCAGCAGGCCACCAAGTGCCAGCAAAGCCATTTGTCGCAGGTTTGGGCGAACCGCGTGACGGCTGCGCCAGAGCAGCGCGGCCAGGCTCAGGGCCATTACCGCGAAAAAGGCGCGGCCGCCTGCAATCATGTTCGGCGTGGTGGCCGCCAGTTTGCCGAAAATGCCTGAAAGGCCGAATAGCAGGGCGCCCAGATGAATCGCCAGCAGGGCATTACGTTGGGTCATGCCAGGCGCGCACCGTTGGGCAATGGTTTATCGAAGCCGGCCAGGACGACACGGTTTTCACTGTCATAGACGCCGGTCACCAGCACCTCCGAGCGCACTCCGGCGATACGCTTGGGGGCGAAGTTGCACACGCACAGCACCTGACGGCCTAGCAGCTCTGCGCAGTCATAGTGGGCGGTGACCTGGGCGCTGGAGGTCTTGATGCCCAGTTCACCGAGATCCACCTCCAGAACGAACGCTGGCTTCACGGCTTTTTCATTGGGACGAGCGCTGCGAATGGTGCCGACGCGCAACTCCACTTTCTCGAAGTCCTGCCATTCGATGGTTTGCATGGGGTTCTCTCTCTCGATGATGCCGCGCAGTCTAGGTGGCGCAGGCTGCCGCTGTCTGTCGCGGGAATGAGGCGTTTTGTCGCCAGACTCTCGGCACCCAAGGATCTGGCCGGGGCCCCGGATCGATCTGACGGCGGATGCAGGGGGATCGATGAGATCGCTAGCGCGTACGACGCAGCTGTCTTGGGGTCATGCCCAGATGACGGGAGAGGGCCGCGGTGAAGGCGCTCTGCGAGCTGTAGCCAACCTGTGCGGCGATTTCGCCAACGGCCAGATCGCTGCTGCGCAACAGGTGCTCGGCCATGTGTAGGCGCCGCTGGCGGATGTGTTCCATGGGCGTGCGGCCGGTTTCAGCCAGGAAACGGGCATGCAGGCGGGCCACCGAAAGACCGGCCAGGCGCGCCAGGTCTGCCACCTGCAGCGGATGGGCCGCGTGCTGTTCGATATAGTGATCGAGTGCAGCCATCGGCAAGCCGGGCGGCTCGCTCCGTTGGCGGTTGCAGGCCAGGCTGCCGAGCAGCAGGGCCGCACCCTGGCCGGCGATCACTGCATCGTTGATCGGGCTGCTGGCCAGCCAATTGAGTAATTGACCCTGCGCCGGGTCGAGTTGCAGGGCGTTGGGCTTGTCCAGCAGGCGCTGGATATCGCTCGCATGGTGGCCAAGCTGACGCTGCAGCCAGTCGTTGGCCGGCAGGTCCAGCACCAGGCACTGGCTGCCGCGCGGGCTGCCGCAGGTATGCCGCGTTTCGGCCGGCACCACTGCCAGATGATGGCGCAGTACCCGGCTACCCTGGCCGTCTACCTCGAATTGCAGCTCTCCCGTCAGGCCGAATACCAATTGCGCATGGTCATGGCTGTGGCTGAGCACGTCGTGGCTGTAGTGACGCAGGGACAGGATCGGGTGCATGGCGTTTTCCTCGGCAACCGCCGCAGTGTAACGCCAGGGACCTTGCAATGCGGTGTCATGCAATGGTCTTTTTCTTGTCACAAGGTCTTCACCGCCGCGCCTCAAGCTCGACTAAACCCAGCCGGAGGCCGCCCATGACCAGCGCCCAGCTCGCCAAGCCCAGCCGCAAACAACGTGTCCGTACCCTGTGGATCTCCGACGTGCACCTCGGCACTCGCGATTGCCAGGCCGAGCACCTGGCAGCCTTCCTCAAGCGCTATCACGCCGATCGCATCTACCTGGTGGGTGACATCATCGATGGCTGGAAGCTGCGCGGCGGCATCTACTGGCCACAGGCGCACACCAACGTGATCCGGCGCCTGCTGACCATGAGCAAGCGCGGCACCGAAGTGATCTATGTCACCGGCAACCACGACGAATTCCTGCGCCGATATTCGAGCCTGCTGCTGGGCAATATCCAGCTGGTGGACGAGGCAGTGCACGTCACGGTCGATGGGCGCCAGTTGCTGGTGATCCATGGCGATCAATTCGACGTGATCACTCGCTACCACCGTTGGCTGGCGTTTCTCGGCGACTCGGCCTACGAGTTCACCCTGACCCTCAATCGCTGGCTCAATCACTGGCGCAGCCGCTGGGGCTACGGCTACTGGTCGCTGTCGGCCTACCTCAAGCACAAGGTCAAGAGTGCGGTGAATTTCATCAGCGACTTCGAAGAGGCCATCGCGCACGAGTGCGTCAAGCGCGGCTTGCAGGGCGTGGTCTGTGGTCACATCCACCATGCCGAGATCCGCCAGGTGAGCGGGGTGGAGTACATGAACTGCGGCGATTGGGTGGAGTCCTGCACGGCTCTGATCGAACACTGGGACGGGCAGATCGAACTCTATCGCCTGGCCGAGGCGCAGGCGCGACAGGCCAGCGAGGAGCAGGCCGTCGCCCTCGAGACGGGCGCATGAGGATACTGATCGTCTCCGACGCCTGGACGCCCCAGGTCAATGGCGTGGTCACCAGTCTGGCGGCATTGGTTGGCGAGCTGCGCGGGCTGGGACATCAGGTCAAGTTGTTGTCGCCCGCCGATTTTCGCGCCGTACCGTGTCCCACTTACCCGGAGATTCCGCTGGTGTGGGACCTGTGGCGCGTCGGTGCGGTGATTCGCGACTTCCGTCCTGACTGCGTGCATCTGGCCACCGAGGGGCCGCTGGGGTGGGCGGCGCGGCGCTGGTTGGTCAAGCGCGGGCTGGCCTTCTCCACGGCGATCCATACGCGCTTTCCCGAATACGTCAGCACGCGCTGGCCGTGGATCGCACCACGCTTCGGTTATGCCTTTCTCCGGGCTTTCCACCGCCCCAGCCAGGCCGTACTGGTAACCACCGAACGCCTGCGTGAGGAATTCGCCAGCTGGTCACTGCAGCGCCTGCAACTGTGGCGCAAGGGGGTGGATACCCAGCTGTTCCGGCCGGATGAAACGCGCCCTCGGCCGGCACGGCCGGTGTTCCTCTACGTCGGGCGTATTGCCCCGGAAAAGAACCTGCAGGCCCTTCTCGATCTGGATCTGCCTGGCGACAGGTGCGTGGTGGGTGATGGCCCGCAGCGCGAGGCGTTGCAGTTGCAATATCCGCAGGTGCATTTCCTCGGTTATCGCCATGGCCAGGCACTGGCCGAGATCTACCAGCAGGCCTCGGTGCTGGTCTTTCCCTCGCGCACCGATACCTATGGCCTGGTAATGCTGGAGGCGCTGGCCTGCGGTACGCCGGTGGCTGCGTTCCCGGTGGCCGGTCCGCTGGATGTGCTGCAACAGGGCATCAATGGCGTGATGGACGAAGATCTGCGCGCTGCCTGTCTGGCCGCTCTGGAGCTGGATCGGGAGCGTTGCGCTGAGCTGGCGGCCGTGCAGTCCTGGCGCGCTTCGGCGCTGGAGTTTCTGGCGATGCAGCCGTTGATCGACGGCGAGCCGATGGTCGTGGCTGAGGCGTTGCCGGATACCGCGTTGTAGGCAGTTGTTTCGCGGCTGAAGCCGCTCCTGTGTTCATGCAAACGCCGGCCGGGCTTCAGCCGCGAAGCGCCTCCAGGGGCGTCGGCCTCAGAGAATGACCTTGTCACGCAGCTTCTCGGCCGCCTGGTTGAGCGCCTGGATCACCCGCTCCTTGTCGAAGTTCTGAATGCCGTTGGTGTCCAGGTACATGGAGAAGCCCGGCAGCTCGTGCTCGACGTAGCTGGAGGTGGCGCCGAGGTCGCGACGGAAATCCACCACCTGGTAGATCTGCACCGGGCGGCTGAAACCCTTGACGGTGATCTGGCCTTTGTCGCGGCACATGATCACGTCCTTGATCAGCGAATAGGTCTCGTGGGAGATCAGGATCTCACCGGCTTCGGCCGCACTTTCCAGCCGGCTGGCAAGGTTCACGTCGCGGCCGATGATGGTGTAGTCCATGCGCGTGTCAGCGCCGAAGTTACCCACCGTGCAGTAGCCGGTATTGAGGCCCATGCGAATTTCCAGCGGCTTGGTGATGCCTTGGGCGCGCCACTGCTGGCGCAGTACTTTCATGTGCTTGCGCATGGCGATGGCCATGGACACCGCTGCCACCGCATCCTTCTTGGCGCCGTTGCTGCTGGGGTCGCCGAAGAACACCATGACGCAGTCGCCGATGAACTTGTCGATGGTGCCGCCGTATTTCAGGCTGATCTTCGACATCTCGTTGAGGTAGGTGTTGAGCAGGTCGGTCAGCGCTTCGGCCTCCAGCTCTTCCGACAGCTCGGTAAAACCCTTGATGTCGGAGAAGAACACCGTGAGCTTCTTGCGCTGGGTTTCCAGGCGCACGCTCTTCTTGCCGGTGAAGATCGACTCCCAGACCTGCGGTGACAGGTATTTGGCCAGGTTGCGCGCCAGACGCGCGGCCTTTTCCTGCTCGCGCTTGATCTCGCTGCGCACCTGAGCCAGGCGCAGGCCCTGCTGGTTGACGAAGTAGGCGGTGATGCAGATGTACAGGGTGGCGAAGAGGATGCTGACCAGCGCCACCAGAGTCGGCGTCTCGGTATTGGGATGAACCCCAACCAGCGCGGCGCACAGCGCCATGCCGCTGGCGGCGACCAGCAACGCCAGGCCCAGGTAGCGCATGCCGCCGATGACCAGGGCACTGAAGCACAGGATCAACAGGAACATCAGGCTGGGTACCACAGAGAAACCCAGCAGCACGCCAGCAGCGCCGGCATGCAGTGCATCGAAGAACAGCAGGGCGAGATCGGTCTGCGCGGGGTAGTCGCGCTTGAAACGTCGACTCAGGTTGTGCGCCAGATGAGGGTAGAGCAGGGCGTAGGGCACCATCCACAGGATGTCGTAGGCGAAATGCCCCACATAGGTGCCGGCGGCGATACTGGCGGCTGTGGCGATATAAGCCAGCACGCGCGAATAGTATTCGCGCAAAGGCGGCGTCGGCAGCCCGTTGGCACGGCTGGTGGTTGCTGGCTTCATCTGCTGGAACTGTCCCTGCTGGATTTCTGGCGTCTCTGCTGGACGCCTGGCTGGTCTGCAAGACCTGAGCCAGAGGCTCGCTGGGCGGGGATCATAACCAAGGGGGTGGCGGCCAGCCAAGCACGGCCGCCGAACGGTGGCGTAACAGTGGCCAGCGGTCAGGCGCCCGAGCGCTCCATCGCGGCCAGGTAAATGGAGTTCTTCGGCTGGGCGAAGACGCGCTGCAGCATGGGTTCGAAGAAGCTCAGCGGCAGGCTTTGGTACTCCGGGTCGAAGGCGGCGGCGTCGTACTTGGCGCAGAAATCGATGGTCGCCTGGTACTGCGGATGGTCCTTGAACTGCTCGCGCAGGTGACGATCCATGCCCAGGTGATGGAAGAAGTAATAGCCCTGGAAAATGCCATGTTTCTCCACCATCCAGTGGTTCTCGGCACTGACGAAAGGTTTGAGGATGGCCGCAGCGATGTCCGGGTGGTTGTAGCTGCCGAGGGTATCGCCGATGTCGTGCAGCAGCGCGCAGATGACGTACTCCTCATCGCGGCCGTCGTGATAGGCGCGGGTGGCTGTCTGCAGCGAGTGGGTCAGGCGGTCCACCGCAAAGCCGCCAAAATCGCCGTCGAGCAATCGCAGGTGAGCGAGGATGCGCGCAGGTAACTGGGCGGCGTAGGCGGCGAAATCCTGGGCGATGATGGCCCAGTCCTCGGCCTGGCCGTCTTGCATATGGGTAAAGCGGGCTCGGCTGTTCATGGTCGTTCTCGTTCTTATTGTTGTGGTGGATTGGCGTTGTGTGTCAGAAGCGAATCCGGCCGGTGAAAGCGTCCTTGAGCATCACCCAGTCACCCATCAGGCTGTACAGCGGGTAATCGAAGGTTGCCGGGCGGTTCTTCTCGAAGACGAAATGGCCGACCCAGGCGAAGCCGTAACCGGCCACTGGCATGGCCAGCAACCACAGCCATTGCTGGCTGAGCAAGGCATAGGCGAGGATCGTCAGCACCAGCAGGCTGCCGACGTAATGCAGGCGGCGGCACACCGGATTGCTGTGCTCCTGCAGGTAGTAGGGGTAGAACTCGGCGAAGCTCTGGTAGCGTTCGATGGTCGGGGCGGTCATGGCGCACCTCCTGTCATTGTCACTGTCGAGTCTAGGTCGGCTGTCTCCCTGGGCCACTGACTTAAAGTGCCAGTCTAGTATCCTTGCGCCGCCAAGCCTGTCCTGGCTGGCCGATTGATCATAAGAACAAGACGATGAGCGAAAGAACCACATCTTCGACCTGGGCATTGGCCATCGTGCAGGCGCTGGAGCTTGGCGGCGTCGATTGCGTCGCTCTGTTCGCCGAGCTAGGCATGGATTACGCCGCGTTGAACGACCCGGATGCGCGCTACCCGCAGGATGGCATGACCCGCTTGTGGCAGCGTGCCGTGGCGTTGTCGGGCAATCCGGCCATCGGGCTGAACATGGCGCAGGTGGTGCGTCCGGCGTCCTTTCATGTGGTGGGTTATGCGCTGATGTCCAGCCGCAACCTGCGTGACGGCTTCACTCGCCTGGTGCGTTATCAGCGCATCATCGGTGAGGGCGCGGATCTGAATTTCCTGGCGCAGCCCGACGGCTACGCGCTGACCCTGGCCATTCATGGTGATCGCCTGCCACCCGCGCGGCAAAGCGCGGAAGCGTCGATGGCCTACTGCCTGGCGTTCAGCCGCTGGATGACCGGCAAATTGATCCGGCCGCGTGAAGTTCGCCTGCAAGGCCCGGCACCTGCTGATCTGGCGCCCTATCAGCAGGTGTTCCAGGCGCCGCTGCGCTTCAATGCCGAGCACTACGGGCTGATCTTCGAGCGTGCTGACCTGGAGGCGCCGCTGCCCAGTGCCAATGAGGCGCTGGCGCAGCTGCATGATCGTTTTGCCGGCGAGTACCTGGCGCGTTTTTGCAGCAGTCGTGTCACCCACCAGGCGCGTCAGGTGCTGTGTCGCCTGTTGCCGCAGGGCGAGCCGCGCCGCGAAGTGGTGGCGCAGGCGCTGCATCTGTCGCAGCGCACCTTGCAGCGGCGTTTGCAGGAGGAGGGCACCAGCTATCAGCAGTTGCTCGACGACACCCGTCGAGAGTTGGCCGAGCAGTATCTCGGGCAGGTCGATCTGACCCTGCTCGAAGTCGCTTACCTGCTCGGCTTTGCCGATCCGAGCAACTTCTTCCGGGCTTTCCGTCGCTGGTTCGGAGAGACACCAGGCGAGTATCGGGGGCGGCGCGGGCGTGCTGGTTGAGCTTCAGCTGTCGATCAATGGCGCCAGAAGGCCGGGAACAGCAGCACCAGCACGGTGAGGATTTCCAGGCGGCCGAGCAGCATGCCGAAACTCAGCAACCATTTGGCCATGTCGGGAATCGCGGCATAGTTGCCGGCGGGGCCGACCATCTCGCCCATGCCGGGGCCGACACCGGAAACCATCGCCGCAGCACCGGTCAGGGCGGTGATCCAGTCCACCCCACACATGGCCACGGCCAGTGCGAGGCTGGCGATGGTGATGGTGTAGAAGAAGGCGAAGGCCAGGATCGAGCGGACGATGTCTTCATCCAGACGGTGGCGGTTGTACTGCTGCTTGATCACCGCGCGTGGGTGGATGAGCTGCTTGAGGTTGGCCTTGAGCAGGATGTAGGCAACCTGGAAGCGGAAGATCTTCAGGCCGCCGGCGGTGGAGCCGGAGCAGCCGCCGACGAAGCCCAGGTAGAAGAACATCATGCTGGCGAACGGGCCCCACAGGTGGTAATCGCCTACGGCAAAGCCGGTGGTGGTCATGATCGAGGTGATGTTCACTGCGACCAGGCGCAGCGCATCGAGCCAATACAGATCGGTGGTGAGCCATTTCCAGCCAGCCAGGACGAACCAGCTGCCCACCAGCAACAACATGAAGCCATGTACCTGCGCATCGCGAAACAGTGCGCGGTAGTTGCCGCGCAGGGCGCTGACATAGAGCACGAAGGGCAAGCTGCCGAGCACCATCACCACGATGGCGACCCAGTGGATCGCCGGCTGCTCCCATTTGCCCAGTGACGAGTCCGAGGTGGAGAAGCCTCCGGTGGCGATCGCCGACATGGCGTGGTTGATCGAGTCGAACAACCCCATCCCCGCCAACCAGAAGGCCAGAACGGCAAATGCACTGAGGCCGACGTAGGCCAGCACCATGTACTTGGCGACCATGTGCGAGCGCGGCATGACCTTTTCCGAACGATCCGACGACTCGGTCTGGAACAGGCGCATGCCACCGATACGCAGGATCGGCAGGATCGCCACGGCCATGCCGATGAAGCCGATACCGCCGAGCCAGTGCAGCAGCGAGCGCCAGATCAGGGTGCCGGGGGACATGTGGTCGAGGCCGCTGAATATCGTGGCGCCGGTGGCGGTGATGCCGGACATGCTTTCGAAATAGGCGTCGGTAACGCTCGCGCGTTCGGCGAAGATGAACGGCAGCGCCGCGAAGATCGACACCATCACCCAGCTCGACACCGTCAGCATGTACATGTCGCGTGGGCGCAGTTGCGTCTGCTGGGGCCGGCCCTGGGCGATCATGGCGACGCCGACGATTGCAGTGATCAGGCTCGACCAGAGAAAGGCATCAATGCCCTGCGGCTGTTCGAAGATCAGCAGGGTGATGACCGGCACCAGCATGCTCAGCGCCAGGGTGACGAGGAAGATGCCGTTGATGAAGGCAAGGATGCGCAGACTGGCTAGGGGCATCGGTCAGTGTTTCCAGAAACTGCGGGTGATCAGCACCAGCACGGTCAGAATTTCCAGGCGGCCGAGCAGCATGCCGGCACTGAGCAGCCACTTGGCTGAATCCGGCAGGCTGGAGAAGTTTCCGGCCGGGCCGATGATCGGGCCAAGGCCGGGGCCGACGTTGCAGACGGCAGTGGCGGCACCGGTCAGCGCGGTGACCCAGTCCAGCCCGGTCAGGGTCAGGGCCAGGGCCAGCACGCCGATGGTGATGGTGAAGAAGAAGGAGAAGGTGATCAGCGAGCGAACGATCTCTTCATCCAGATTGTGGTTGTTGTACTGCTGCTTGATCACCGCGCGTGGATGCACCAACTGCATCAGGTTGGCCTTGAGCAGCACGTAGGCGACCTGAAAACGGAAGATCTTCAAACCACCGGACGTGGAGCCGGAGCAGCCGCCAACGAAGGTCAGATAGAAGAACAGCAAGATGGCGAAGCTGCCCCAGGTGGTGTAGTCGCCGAGCGCGAAGCCGGTGGTGGTGACCACCGAGGTGACGTTCACCGCGACGATGCGGAAGGCGTCGAGCCAGGCATAGTCCGAGTTGATCCACAGCCAGGTGCCGAACACCAGCCAGGTCAGCAGCAGAAAGCCGATAAAGCCGCGAACCTGGTGATCCTTGAACAGCGCCTGGCGATTGCCGCGGACGAAGGCCACGTAGAGCATGAACGGCATGCCGCCGAGCAGCATCAGGGCTACAGTCGTCCAATGTACAGCCGGTTGCGACCAGTGTGCCAGGGACGAGTCGGAGGTGGAGAAACCGCCGGTGGAAATCGCTGACATGGAGTGGTTGATGGCGTCGAAGGGGCTCATGCCCGCCGCCCAGAATGCCAGGAAACCCAGCAGGGTCAGGGTGAGGTAGATCAGCAACAGATACTTGGCGGCCATGTGCGAGCGCGGCATCACCTTCTCGCCCCAGTCCGACGACTCGGTCTGGAACAGGCGCATGCCACCGACGCGCAGCAGCGGCAAAATCGCCACGGCCATGCCGATGAAGCCGATGCCGCCGAGCCACTGCAGCATCGAGCGCCAGATCAGAATGCCGGGTGACATGCTGTCCAGGCCCACCAGCACGGTGGAGCCGGTGGTGGTGATGCCGGACATGGTTTCGAAGATGGCGTCGGTGTAACTGATGTGCGCGATCAGCATCAGCGGCAGCGCGGCGAAGGCGCAAACCACGGTCCAGCTGCCGGTCGTCAGCAGGTACATGTCACGCGGGCGTAGCTGGGCATTCTCCGGGCGGCCGGGTATCACCAGCGCAAGGCCGGCGATCAGGGTGATCATGCCGGACCAGAGAAAGGCACTGAGATCTTCCGGGTGTTCGAAGATCAGTAGCGTCAACATGGGGATGCCCATGCTGAGCGCCAGGGTAATGAGAAATATGCCGATGATGAAACCGATGATGCGCAGCGTCGGCAAGGCCATGTAGAGGGCTCTGGCGGATTGTAAAAGTGCGCCATTCTACCCGCGGACGGGCGGCTGTAAACCGCTGCATCCGGGCTGTGCGAAAACGTGGCGAGCGAAGGTCAGGCCAGGCAAGAACAAGCGAGAAAGCGCAGTTTACGAGCTGTAAATGAGCATTTTAAGCCTGTTTTTAACGCAGCATGGCCGAACGCAGTAGTTTTCACACGAGCCCGGTGAGGGGGCTTTACAAGCGCATGACCAAGCATAGAATAGCCGCCAGTTGCCGGCGTCCGCCGGTTTCCGAGTTCTCCTCAAATGTCCGAAGCTAATCCCTGCCTCACGTGCGGCGCCTGCTGCGCGTTTTTTCGTGTGTCCTTCTTCTGGGGCGAGTGCCAATCCGCGGGCGGTAGTGTTCCGGACGAGCAGGTCATCCAGATCAGCCATCATTACGTTGCCATGCGTGGCACCGAGAGCAAGCCGGCGCGCTGTACCCAGTTGTTGGGTGATGTAGGCTGTGGCGTGCGTTGCACCATGTACGAGCAGCGTTCCAGCAGTTGCCGCGAGTTCGAGGCGTCCTGGGAGAACGGTGTGCACAATCCGCGCTGTGACGATGCACGCAAGGCCCATGGCCTGCCGCCGCTGACGCCGCCGGTGCAGCCGGTGATTACGCCTGATCGGGTCGCCTGACGGCGGCTGCAGGCCAGCATGTGGCCCGGATGCAATCCGAGGCCGGCAATCGGGATCGCATCCGGGCTGCGGCTTGACGGGCTTCTGACACCCGCTGCGTTCATTGCTCAGCTTGCGGCGTGCGGCTTGCAGCATTGAGAATGCACCTTCTTTGTTTTTGGAGGTGGCCGATGGAGGCTCTCGACGCTCTGCTCAACCGTGTTTCCGTTCCTCGGCTGGTCGAACCGGCTCCGGATGCCGCGCAGCGTGATCTGCTGTTTCGTGCCGCTCTGCGTGCCCCTGATCATGGTCAACTGCGGCCCTGGCGTTTTCTGACGGTCGAGGGCCAGGCGCGTGAGCGCATGGGCGAGTTGTTCGCCGACGCCCTGCAGGTGGCCGATGCCCAGGTGTCGCCCGAGGCGCTGAACAAGGCGCGCGGCATGCCGCTGCGCGCACCATTGCTGGTGGTGGTAATCGCTCGCATTCAGGCGCATCCCAAGGTGCCGGCGTCTGAGCAGGTGATCGCGGCTGGCTGTGCGGCTCACGGCATCCTGCTGGCGGCGCATGCCCAGGGTATCGGGGCGGTCTGGCGTACCGGAGACATGGCCTACAACGCCCATGTAGGCAAAGGCCTGGGCCTGGCGGCGGACGAGCAGGTCATTGCCTATCTCTATCTCGGCACGCCGGAACGTGAGCTGCGCCGTGCCCCGCAAGTGCTCGTCGAGGACTTCGTCAGCGCCTGGCAGGGCTGAGCGAATAGCGCTTCAGCCTGCCTGCTGTGTGGCCGGCAGGCTGAGCGTGGCGATGAAGCCGCCCTCAGGATGGTTGGCCAGCAGCAGCTCGCCACCATGGCGCTGAGCAGCCCTGCGGGCGATGGCCAGCCCGAGGCCGTGGCCGGAATTGCTCTGGCCGGGTGCGCGAAAGAAGGGTTCACCCAACTGTTGCAGGTGCTCGCTGGCTACGCCCGGGCCATGGTCGCGCACGCTCAGTGCGACATCCGATCCCTGGCGCTGCACGCTGATGATGACCGGTCGATCCGCCGGGCTGAAGCGAAAGGCGTTGCGTAGCAGGTTGTCCAGTGCGCGTTCCAGCATCTCCGGCCAGCCTTCCAGGCGTGCCCCCGGGTCGAGATCGATCTGCAGTCGTTGCTGCGGGGCGGTCAGGCGCGCGTCGTCCTGAAGGTTGTCGATCAAGGCGCTCAGGTCGACGGCTTGCGCAGCGCCAGGGTCTGCATCCAGACGGGCCAGTGCGAGAATTTCACTGATCAGCGCTTCCAGTCGATCGCATTCCTGGCTTAGCCGTGGCCAGAGTCTTTCCCGTTCCGCCGCGTCGGCGCGCTCTGCCAGGGCCAGGGCGATGCGCAGGCGCGCCAGGGGCGAGCGCAACTCGTGAGACACATCGCGCAGCAGCTGGCGCTGGCTGCCGATCAAGCCCTGCAGGCGTTCGCCCATGCGGTTGAAGTCCTTGGCCAGCAGGCCCAGTTCATCGCGGCGGGTGGCCAGGCGAGCCAGGCTGTTCTGCTGGTAGGCGGTCTGGCCGAGGTCATGCACGGCACCGCGCAGGCGATCCAGCGGGCGGGTGATCGACAGCGTCAGCATCAGGCTGAACAGCGTCAGTACCACCAGGGCGATGGCGATGGCGCTGAGTGGCCAGAACAGGCTGCCACGGTGCCAGGCTGCCAGCTCCGGGTGTGGGATCCGGTAGATGAACAGGTAGCTTTCGCCGCTTTCCGGGCTGGTGTATTCGGCCGTCAGGCGGCGCCAGGGCAGGCGCCGGTCATCGCCGTGACGGGCCTCGAAGGCTGCTGCGCGTGATGGGAAGGTGCCTTTGACCAGTTGCTGGCCGCTCTCGCCAAGTACCTGGGTGTCGATGCGGTACTTACGCTTGCGTTGCTCGAGGAAGTCCTGCGCGGCTGCCGGCCCCTGCTCCTCGTAGCGCTTGACCCATTTGCTGTCGAGGCCGTCCAGGCCTGGGTGCAGGCTCAGGATCCAGGCGTCCTGGTTGAGCGCGCGCCCGAGCAGCAGCGACAGGCCTGCGACCAGGGCGATGGCCAGCCAGAAACTCGCCAGAATGCGCCAGAACAATGAACGCACGGTGATTCCTCATGCAAAAGCCGCCGGGCTCGGAGAGCGCGGCGGCGGGTCAAAGAAAGTGGATCAGTTGGTCTTGCTGTCCTTCTCAGCCTTCCAGGCCTTGAACTCGGCCATCTCGGCGCGACGGGCCTGCATCTTCTTCTGGTGCTCGTCGAAGGCTTTCTGCTGCTCGGGGTTGAGCAGGTCACGCAGCGCCTTGTGCTGATCGGCGCGGGCCTTGTCCAACTCCTTCTTCATGGCCTGTTTCTCGGCTTCCGGCAGCTTGTCCAGGTAGCGCTTGGTGATGTCGCGATGGGTCTTCATCTGCTCGCCCATCAGTTTGCGGAATTCCTGGCGCTGCTCCTGGCTCAGGTTGAGCTCCTTGAACATGCCGTGGTCGCGCTCATGGTGGCGTGGACCTGCCTCGGGCATGGCAAAGGCCAGGGTCGGCAGCGTGGCAGCGAGCAGCAGGGCGGTGAGGGTCTTGCGCATGGGGATTCTCCTTGTCTCGAAACCGGTAACGACCGGATGGGCTCATTATGCGGCGGTCAAGGTCAAGGGCAGTCAGGCGTGGGTAAAGCTTGGGTAAAGACGATGTTGCGGCTTATTTACGCTGCACGCAGGTATGCTCACTGCGCGTAGTAGTAGCCACGCCCGCGCAGGGCGAGAATGCGCGGGCGACCGTCAGGGTGCGGGCCGAGCTTCTTGCGCAGGTTACTCACGTGCATGTCCAGGCTACGGTCGTAGAGCGTCAGCTTGCGGCCCAGCGCCAGTTGCGCCAGGGCCTGTTTGTCCACCGGCTCGCCCGGTTGCTGCAGCAGGGCTTCGAGCAAACGGCTTTCGGAGAGTGTCAGGGGGATGTCGTGCTCGCCGATGCTGACCACGCCGCGATTGGGGCTGAAGCTGAGGTCGCCCAGCTGCAGCTGGCTGCTGGCCGGTGCGGGCGCGGTGCGGCGCAGCACGGCCCGCAGGCGCGCGGTCAGCTCGCGCGGATCGCAGGGCTTGGCCAGATAGTCATCGGCGCCCAGCTCCAGCCCGAGGATGCGGTCCAGCGGCTCGCCGCGGGCGGAGAGCATCAGCACTGGCAGCTCCGGATGCTCGCCGCGTAGCTGCTTGAGCAACTCCAGGCCACTGCCGTCCGGCAGCATCACGTCAAGCACCACGGCGTCAGGCGCCTGCGTGAGGAGAGCCTGGCGGGCCCCCGCAGCCTCGTGGCAGGCGGTGACCTGAAAGCCCTCCTGGGTCAGCCAGCTGGCCAGCAGCTCGCAGAGTTCCTGGTCATCATCGATCAGCAGCAGGCGGCTCATGGCTCAGTTGATCCACTCGCGGCGGGTCTTGCGGCGACCGCGCAGCAGGGCGCCGAACACCACCGAGACCAGGCTCAGGGCAGCGCCGAGGGCAAACCAGGTCTGCTCCTCGCTGAGCAGTCGCGGCTGGCTCTGTGCCTGGCTTTCCTTGAGTTGCACGCGCAAACGCTGGTTTTCCTGGCGCAGGCGTTGCAGTTGCACGGTACTGCTCTCTTGCTGCTCGTTGCGCAGTTGCTCGCTTTGCGCCAGACGTTGCTCCAGTTCCTGGCGCTGATTGTCGACGCTTGCCGCCGGAGCCTGTGGCTGGGCGACTTCTTCTTCTGCCTGTAGCGACGCGCAGCTCAGCAACAGGGTGACCAGCAGGGATAGCGGGATCGAGCGCATCGCGATTCCTTTTATGCAAGAGCAGCGTAGGTGGCGCTCTGTCGGAGGATATTTACAAATTGCTGCGTTCGGCCAGGCTGCGTGGAATCAGCCTGAAAATGCTCATGTACAACTCGTACACCGCGCTTTTTCGGGCCAGCCGTCGTCTGAGTTGAGACCGCTGGTGGTTGCGCCTTGCCTGGCCTGCGCTGGCTGCTTTGTAAACAGTCCCTCAGGGCAGCACTTTCTTGAAAGGTTTGACCACGACATTGGCATACACGCCGGCTGCGCGATAAGGGTCGGCATCGGCCCATTTCTGCGCGGCTTCGAGGGATTCGAACTCGGCAACCACCAGACTGCCGCTGAAACCCGCTGGGCCTGGATCGTTGCTATCGACAGCCGGATGCGGGCCGGCCAGCAGCAGGCGACCTTCCTGCTTCAACTGCTCCAGACGGGCGAGATGAGCGGGGCGGGTAGCCAGGCGATTTTCCAGGGAGTTTTCGACGTCGGTGGCGATGATGGCGTAGAGCATCTCAATCCTTATTGGGGGTCGAAGCGCGGAGGGAAGAAGCATTTGGGTGCCGCTAGAAACCTTAGGTGAGGCAATCAGCACAATACCGATGGCGGCCCCGCAAAAACAGACGAAGAAGCGCAGTTTACGAGCTGTAATAAGCACTTTGAGCCGGTTTTTACCAGGGTGATAGCCGCGCCAGCGGTTTTTAGCGGCATCCATTTACGCCACACGGCAACAGCCTTGGCGCTAATGTGGGGCATAATAACAAACATCAAACTCAACGAAAGCGCCGCCATGATTGTCGATTTGCACTGCCACAGCACCGCCTCCGATGGCGCCCTGGCCCCCTCCGTACTGGTGGGACGGGCGTATGAGCGGGGTGTGCGGCTGCTGGCACTGACCGATCACGACACCCTGGAAGGCCTCGATGAGGCGCACCGTGCTGCCGAGCCGTTGGGTATGCAGTTGGTCAATGGCATCGAGTTGTCCTGTACCTGGGGTGGGGCGACCATTCATGTATTGGGCTATGCCTTCGAGCGCGACGCCCCGGCGCTGCGAGCGGCCATCGAGGCGCTGCATCACGGGCGCTGGCAGCGTGCCGAGGAGATCGATCGCCGGCTGGCGGCCAAAGGCATGCCGGGGGCGCTGGAGGGCGCGCGAGCCGTCCAGCAGGAACTCGGTGACAGCGGTAACGCGCCGGCGCGGCCGCACTTCGCCGAGTTTCTCGTGCGTGCCGGTCATGTGCGTGACCGTGCCGAGGCATTTCGCAAGTGGCTGGGCTCGGGCAAGTTGGGCGACGTCAAGCAGCATTGGCCCATGCTGGAAGAAACCATTGCCACCTTGCGTTCGGCCCGCGCCTGGATCAGCCTGGCGCATCCGTGGCAGTACGACTTTACTCGCAGTAAGCGTCGACGCCTGGTGGCCGAATTCGCGGCGGCCGGTGGCCATGCCCTGGAAGTGGTCAATGGCATGCAGCCGGCCGAACAAGTCGGAGGCCTGGCGATTCTGGCGCGTGAGTTCGGCTTGATGGCCAGTGTCGGCAGCGATTTCCATGCGCCGGGCGACTGGTCCGAGCTGGGCATGTACCGGCCTTTGCCCGATGACCTGACCGCGCTCTGGGAGCGCTTCGAACATGAACAGCCATCCGCTGTCACTTCATGAGCAGGGAGCAAGTGTGAGTCAATTTTTCCAGATTCATCCGGAAAATCCACAGGCACGCCTGATCAAACAGGCCGTGGAAATCATTCGCAGCGGCGGTGTGGTGGTTTATCCCACCGATTCCTCGTACGCACTGGGCTGCGCCATCGGCGACAAGAATGCAGTAGAGCGCATTCGCCGTCTGCGTCAGCTCGACGACAAGCACAACTTCACCCTGGTCTGCCGCGATCTTTCGCAGATCGGTCTGTTTGCCAAGGTCGACACCGCCTCCTTTCGCCTGCTGAAGAATCACACCCCGGGGCCCTACACCTTCATCCTCAACGCCACTCGCGAGGTGCCGCGCATGCTGCTGCACCCCAAGCGTCGCACCATCGGCATCCGCATTCCCAGTCATCCCATCGCCCTGGCGTTGCTGGAGCAGTTGGGCGAGCCGTTGATGAGCGTGAGCCTGATCATGCCGGGCGATGAGTTGCCGATGTCCGATCCCTATGAAATGCGCCAGATTCTCGAGCATCACGTCGACCTGATCATCGATGGTGGCTTTGGCGGGCTGGAGGCCTCTACCGTGGTCAATCTTGCTGACGAAAGCCCGGAAGTCGTGCGCGTTGGTTGCGGCGACCCGACGCCTTTCAACGATCTCTGACGCAGCGTTTTCCGTTGTGACTGCGGCTACCCTATACTCCGCGATCTTGTCTGGATTATGGATAGAACGGTTTGAGCTTTAACGACTCCGAGCGTCGGGTGCTATCAGGGATGCGTCCGAGCGGTCGTCTGCATCTTGGGCATTACCACGGTGTGCTGAAGAACTGGGTCAAGTTGCAGCACGAGTACGACTGCTTCTTCTGCATCGTCGACTGGCATGCACTGACCACCGATTACGCCGAAGCCGGCCAGCTGTCCCAGCACGTCATGGACGTGGCGGTGGATTGGCTGGCCGCAGGGGTAAGCCCCAGCTCCGCGACGCTGTTCGTGCAGTCGCAGGTGCCGGAGCATGCCGAGCTGCATCTGCTGCTGTCGATGATCTGCCCGCTCAGCTGGCTGGAGCGTGTGCCGTCGTACAAGGAGCAGCAGGAGCGCCAGAGCGGCAAGGACCTTTCCACCTATGGCTTTCTCGGCTACCCGCTGCTGCAGGCGGCGGACATTCTGCTGTACCGCGCCGGGCAAGTGCCGGTGGGTGCCGATCAGCTCCCGCATATCGAATTTGCCCGCGAAGTGGCGCGACGGTTCAACCACCTGTATGGCAGCGAACCGGATTTCGAACTGAAGGCCGAAGCTGCCATCGGCAAGTTGGGCAAGAAGGTCGGCAAGCTCTACTCCAGCCTGCGCAAGGCCTACCAGGAACAGGGCGATGCCCAGGCGCTGGAAACGGCGCGCGCCCTGCTCAAGGAGCAGACCAGCATCACCCTGGGTGATCAGGAACGTCTGTACGGTTACCTTGAAGGCGGCGGCAAGGTGATCCTGGCTGAGCCACAACCGATGATCTCGGAGTATTCGCGAGTACCGGGGCTGGATGGGCAGAAGATGGCCAAGTCCACCGGCAACGCCATATTCCTGCGCGACAGCGACGCCGAGATCGAGGAAAAACTGCGGCGCATGCCCACCGATCCGGCGCGGGTGCACCGTGACGATCCGGGTGAGCCACAGCGTTGTCCGGTCTGGCCGCTGCATCAGCTGTATTCCAGCGACGAGCAGTTGCATTGGGTGGTCGAGGGCTGTCGCGCCGCCTCGATTGGCTGTCTCGATTGCAAGAGCGTGCTGTGCTCGTCTCTGCAGGCCGAGCTGATACCGCTGCAGCAGCGCGCCATCGACTACGAGGACAGCCCGGATCTGGTGCGCAGCATCCTTGCCGAAGGCGCCGAGCACGCGCGTGACGAGGCGCGTGAAACCCTGGCCGAAGTGCGTCTGGCCATGGGCCTTAGTTATCGTTGAAGGAGCGCCCGTCGATGAGTGAGCCCGCCACGCCAGCCGCCGACAGCCAGGCCGGTGCCCAGCAGGAGCTGCCGTTCGCCCTGGTCTATGGCGAGGCCGTCACCGAGCTGCCGCTGGACCTCTACATTCCCCCGGACGCGCTGGAGGTCTTTCTCGAGGCCTTCGAGGGGCCGTTGGATCTGTTGCTCTATCTGATTCGCAAACAGAACATCGACATCCTCGACATCCCGGTCGCCGAGATCACCAAGCAATACATGGGCTACGTCGAGCTCATGCATTCGGTACGTCTGGAACTGGCTGCCGAATACCTAGTAATGGCCGCCATGCTTGCCGAGATCAAGTCGCGCATGCTGCTGCCGCGCTCGGCCGAAGCTGAGGAAGAAGAGGACGACCCGCGCGCCGAGTTGATTCGCCGCCTGCAGGAGTACGAGCGCTTCAAGGCGGCTGCCGAGGGTATCGACGAACTGCCGCGCGTCGGCCGTGACGTCACCGTCCCCAGGCTCGATGCTCCCGAAGCCAGGGCGCGCAAGCTGCTGCCGGACGTCAGCCTGGAGGAAGTGCTGCTGTCGATGGCCGAAGTGCTGCGCCGCGCCGACATGTTCGAAAGCCACCAGGTTACCCGTGAGGCCCTGTCCACCCGCGAGCGCATGAGTGAGGTGCTGGAACGCCTCAAAGGCGGAGCGTTCGTGCCTTTCGTCGAACTGTTCGCGGCCGAGGAGGGGCGGCTTGGTGTGGTCGTGACCTTCATGGCGGTGCTCGAATTGATCAAGGAATCCCTGGTCGAGCTGGTGCAGAATGAGCCATTTGCCGTCATTCACGTCCGAGCCCGTGCCGAATGAACCTCAACGACCCCAAAGACCTGGCCCAATTGCTCGAAGCCTTTCTACTGGCTTCCGGCAAAGCGCAGTCGCTCGAACGCCTTTTCGAACTCTTCGAAGAGGGTGAGCGGCCCGAGCCGCAGCAGTTCAAGGCCGCGCTGGAAGTCCTGCGCCAATCCTGCGAGGGGCGTGCCTTCGAGTTGAAAGAGGTGGCCTCGGGCTATCGCCTGCAGGTGCGCGAGCGCTTCGCTCCCTGGGTCGGCCGGCTCTGGGAGGAGCGCCCACAGCGTTATTCCCGCGCCTTGCTGGAAACCCTGGCGCTGATCGCCTACCGCCAGCCGATCACGCGCGGCGAGATCGAGGATGTGCGCGGCGTTGCAGTCAACAGCAACATCACCAAGACCTTGCTCGAGCGTGAATGGATTCGTGTGGTGGGCTATCGCGACGTGCCGGGGCGCCCGGCGATGTTCGCCACGACCAAGGGCTTTCTCGATCACTTCAACCTGAAAAGCCTCGACGAATTGCCGCCGCTCGCCGCCTTGCGCGAGCTGGAGCCGGAGCCTGAACTGGCGCTGGATGACGAGGCGGAGGTGCCGGCTGGGCTGCAGGCGCGCGCCGATCTGGCGTTGCAGGAAGATGGCGAGGCCGCCGAGCCGCGTGAGGAAACCAGCTTCCGCAGCCTGCTGGCCGAGTTGGATACCATGGAGCAGGGGCTCAAGACCGATTTCGATGACCTGCGCCTGGCCGAGGAAGACGAGGCAGGTGAGTCTGATGAAGCAGTCGAAGATGACCTGGCCGACCTGGACGGCGATCAGTCGTTGCATTGAGCGCGTTTAAGCCGTTTATCGAATACTTCAATCTCGCTGCCGCTTGCCCGGCCTTTATTCTTGCGCCCATCCGATCCTGCCGTTTCAGGAGATCCCATGAGCAAGAGCCCGTGCATCAAGGTCT
>Ga0208645_1000493_pt1 | contig 41552 bp, 67 predicted proteins | sample VirMetDEL_Sep_01_FD_184519 | JGI IMG/M metagenome (GOLD analysis project Ga0208645, IMG submission 184519) | Aqueous microbial communities from the Delaware River and Bay under freshwater to marine salinity gradient to study organic matter... | ecosystem: Environmental > Aquatic > Marine >... | reverse complement strand
TTTTTAAGGTCATAAATCGTATGTTCACAACGCGGGTTAAATAATACGTTTGGATGAAAGGCTAAAATTGTATTACAAGTAACCCTATTTTCTTTGTGTGTTGGGTTTACAACAACTTTTAATTGTGCTTGGGTTATGTTTAGAAGGTTTTTAATCATTCTGTAACTGTTCATCTTATCACTAATTAAATGAGTTCTGTTATTTCCTGAATTATCACCTGTTATAATACAATTGACTAAATACTTATTATATTTAAACTTAATTTTTTCTAATAATTGGGGTAAATCAGGCGCGGCCATTTCGTCAAAGAAGTGAATATAATCATGTCCAACGTGAGCAAACAAACAGGTAGTATTATCAATATTAAAATCAAAGCTTATAATAAATTGCATATTTTGATTAAATACAGCCTTTTCGCTTATATGTTTAGCGTCTTCAAATTGTGTAATATAAGGGCTGTCAACTTTAGGCGTCCCCCATTCGCCCAACGCGTATATTTTATAATCTTCAGGATCTAAAATCTTCATGTTTTCAAATTCCTGTATTACGTGCTTATCATATCGCCCAAAATTTTCGTCAGGGTGGCCACTTACCCAATAATTATCTAAATAATTGGTTTTAATAAGTATTGAATCACCTCTTTTATTAATCCATTTACCTGATTTATGACTTAATGAAGTAAATTCTGAAGGTCCTGGAACTTCTAAAGGTAATTTTAACCAATCTTCTTTATCAATTAAGTCTTCTTTTACCCAATGTTCTTTACTTATTGGATTCCATGTATAAAATATCTGTTGGCCGTCTTCACCCCTTAAACGTCTTCTAAGTTCTTTAAAGTCGTCCTTTTTAAAGTGGTCTAATTCATCTAATAATATTTTTTTATAGCCTTTTAACCCTTTTACTTTTCCACTTTTGTCAATACCTCTGAATCTTATAACATTATTTGATGCTAATTTTATTAAAAATAATTGAAGTTTGTTTTCTAATTCAAATTTTTCGTCAATCTCTTTAAAATCGTTGTAAATAGTATCATTAATTGAAGCCTGTTCTTTTCTAAATATAATTGAATTAAATTGCTGTTTTTCGCCCTCAATCATTAAAGCCTGTGCCAAAGAATAAGTTTTGGCCGCTGAAGACCCCCCGTAAATATAAACGTGCCTAATTTCAGGATCTTTTAAAACGTCTAAAATATGCCAATAAAGCGGGTTAAATAAATTGGGGTTTATTTTTATTAGTTGTGACATTTATATAAATTCAGCTTTATAGCCTTTTACTGTATTAGCGTGAAAGTTCAGGACCTTAGAAACTGTTGAAATATTACACTTTAAATATTCAGCTACTTCACCAATTGAATTAAATTCTTTTTCTTCAGTATCATTATAAATCTTTACTTTTTTCCTTTTATGCTGGTTTTTCATTTTTTAATTTATTGATTTTACTTCTTTTTTCTGCAATTTTTTTATTGTTTAATTCGACCATTTTTGCAATTTTATCATTACTAATTGAACTTTCAACATTATAAGGCTCTGCTGGTTTGTAAACAATCTTTTTTGCTGTTTTACCGTTCCTATCTTTAGGCCTAAAACCTTTACTTAATAAGTAATTTACAATTGCTGTTCTTGAAACATTATTGAACTTTGCTATTTCACCAATTGGCTTACCTTCTTCAAAATGTCTTATTATTAGGCAATCATGCCTATTTTTAACAAGTCTTTTGACAGCGTTTTTAGCCTCTTTTAAATCAATATTAAACCATTCGCCAACAAATCTACTTTCAACAAACATTGAATGTAGGTCTGATTCTATTTTTGAAAAGTTTGTTATTTGGTGGCTTTCATATCTTAATGTCATTAAACACCCACCTTGAGACATTAAACTTTTTATTCTTTTTGAAGGGTTGTCAGAAACCCCAATTTTTATACGGCCATTTTCCATATTTTCAATTAAATATATAGCCTTTGTATTTCTTTTGATTTTCATAAAACAAATGTAACACTTTTTTTTGTGTTAACACTTTTTTTTGTGTTATTTGCTTTCAATTTGCTTTGTTTCACCATAACCAATAATTCTTATTTCGGGTCCTGTGTCAACTTCTGCAAACATATAATTTCTATAATCCTGTAAGGCCTTAGAACGTGTTGCCGCGCTTCCTAATTCCTGTATTATCATTTTCATAACAAAAGGCGTTTCTTCGTCATTCCTTAAAGCAACTAATTCTTTTTCAGTCGCGTTAAATACTAATTCATAGAAGTCTAACAGCTGTTTTTTAGTTAAAGGCTCAACACCTTGTTTTTTTAATTTTGCGTTGATTGTAGCAAAGCTTTTACGGGGTCGGCCATTCTTATTAATGTTTTCAGGCCTTGAATCAAAGCCTTTACCAATTAAATTTTCAGGATTTGGCATATTTTCGCTGTTTTTTCGTTGTTATTGTTGTAATATACAAAATATTATATTGTTATAATTGTTTTATACAGAATTTTATATTGTTTACTTAATACCTAATAATTTAAAAACAACATGTTCGCGTGTTTCTGTGTGTTTTGCGAAGGCTGTAACTACTTTTGTGTAATCTTCTTCTGTATAATCTAAAGTAATAATAAAATTATTTTTGTTTGCCGATTTTTCGTTTTTTTCTTCTTCTTCATAAATTCCTTCTAATTCTGTGCTGTTTTCTTCCCAAACGTTAAGCCCTAAAGAATTTAATTCAGAACTTTCCCATTCGTTGCCTAAGTCGTCAAAACTCCATTCACCGTAAGAAATATTTGTTGAAATAGCGTAAGCCCTTAAATCTTCTTCAGGTGTTTCAGCTGGTATTATTTTACAAGGTACGTCTTTAAATTTTAGGTCCTTACAACCCTTTAATCTCATGTTACCAGCAATTACAACAAATGATTCTTTGTAAGGTACAACAAAAAGTTCTTGAAGTTCTAATTGTTGTGGCCTTTTTTCTAAAGACGTTAATAATTCTTTAAATTTTTGATCCTTTATAATTCGCGGGTTTTTTGGTACCCCTTTTAATTGGCCTTCATTTGATAAAAGCCTTGAAAGTTTTATTCTTTTCCTTTCAAACGTGTTTAAATCTGACATAAGTATTTTAATTGGTTTTGAAATTTTATTTGCATATACTCAATAAAAGCCTGTTTTTCTTTTTCGTTTTCAATAGGTTTGTCAGGTGTAACCCATAATCCAGGTGCAACTTTTATTTTATTTGAAGTATTAGGGCTTTTTATATTTAGTTTCTTTAAAGCTTCAAGGGTTTTTTTACCTGTGCTTTTTCGCATTGCCACTTCATATTCTAATTCTTTGTTTACCTCTTTTGACATTTTCTTTTATTTACAAAAATAATTAATTTTAATTAAAGTTTTAATTTAGTCCATTCACTCATATTGTTTGTTTATTAATCTGTTTTATCTATTGAGTTAATATAAATGTACATAATAGTGAGCCTAATACAAACCCACATAAAAAGTAAAATAAAAATAGTTTTCGTAATTGCTTTTCCATAATCTTATTGTTTATCTTGTTTGGGTTTTAATTTGTCGTACCACCCTTTAAATTTAATCATAAAGGTTTTTCCGTTTTTATATTTTATTTCTGCACTACAATCTTTAGCGCCTAATTGTAAAATGTAGCAAACTAATACTACTAAAAATACTACTAATGTTTTCATAACTTCTTTTTTATTGTTTATACCCTATTTGTTTAACTCATTATTTATTAATTCACTTGTTTTTATATTAGGTTAATAAAATTACAGCACTTAATAATATTGCAACTTCAATTATATGTATTATCAATATTGTTTTAAATGGATTTTTTGTTATCCAATTATATATTTCTCTTTTATCACTCATAACTTACCAACTATTATTTTAATAATCATACCTAAACAAAATATTAACATAATTATTTGTGGTAAATTGTTTTTAATTTTATTACTCATAATCTATTTAGTTTTTAATAGTTGTTTTAACCCATCTCTTAACTTTATTACTTTTTCATTTAATCTTTTTTGATAAAACAAGTCATTCAAATTTGCATCTTGTATTTTAGCGAATCTCTCCAACTCCTTATTCATTTCTTTTAACTGTTGGTTTTGTTCTAAAAATTTATCAGCTCTTTCTATTTGTTTGCAATAAGCTCTATTTTCTATTTCTGCTAAAGACTTGTATTTCTCAACCTCTCTTTCTAATTGGTCTATCTTTTCTTGTTTAGACTTAGCAAATTTTATAAAATCATCATTCTTAATCCAATCATCCGTATTAAAAATTGTTGTATTATTATTGCAATTATGTATTTTTATTTCTTCTATACTCATAACTAATCTATTTAAATGTTAAACCCAAAATTAAACTTAGCCAACGTTCAAGAAAGGCGTCAATTTAAAATGTTTTTATAATATATTTTTAAAAATTGAAAACTGACTTAAATAGCCTTTTAAATATCCTGAACTTAAATTACAATTGTATTTATTTTCATACAACTTAATTAGTTTTTTTGTCGGATCAACCTGGACCGCTTTATCAATTTTAATTATTGAACTTTTAATTTTATTAAATATAGCCTCTTTTTCAGGGTCGTTTTTTAATACTTCTTTTAATACAATTTCCATTTCTATAAATTTTTAAAGGGGGTTTTTAAGCCCCCGTTTGTTTTTAATAATAATAACTGTCAGCAATCATGTCTTCAGTCATTTTTTCAGTTATTTCTTCAATTTCTTCAATACATCTGTAACCGTTTGACTTTGTCATTTTTTGGCTGTTGTCGTAATAGTAAGAACCAATTTTAAAAACTTCTCTGTAATAAAGTCTGTAACCTATCATAAAAGAAACGCAAACTGTATCTAATTTGTCATAATAAACTTCTTTTTGACATTCTAAAATCTTTTCAGCTTTTTCAAGTTCTTTGTCAGTTTCTAAAGTGTTTTGACCTCTTTGAATTAAATCTTTGTTAATTCTTACAATTCTTTGATTTAATTGTTTTACTTCTTCGTTAGCTTTAAATTCTTTTGTTGTTGTTTTCATCTGTTATTTTTTTAATGTTACAAGGCAAATATAAGGCGTATTTTTGTAACTACAAAACTTTTTTAAGTTTTTTTTTACTTTTTTTTAATAAAAATAGAAAACCCCGCTATTAACGGGGCTTTCAGCGTAAACATTTAAAAACTAACGTAATGGAAAACGTTGGTAGTAGCCCCAAATATAGTTATTTACTTTTAATTTGCAAATAATTGTTAATAATATCAATTGTTTCATCTAAGGAATAACTTACTTTACATAAATAGCCCCGTTTACTTAGTTCGTTTAACCAATGTTTTTGGTTGTCTGAAGTTTTATTTGATCCTGTCTTTAATTCTATCATTAAACCCTTAAATTGAAATTTAGATTCAAATATTGCAACGTCAGGAAAACCCGACTTAACACCTTTCTTTTTTAATTTCGCGCCTAATGGTGAATACATTTTACCGCTTTTAGACTTAATCATATATAATTGCCTTTCATTTGCTACATGAAGCCATAAAACACCTAAAGAATCTAAATAAGAAGCTACTGAAATTTGAAAATTGTCTTCAGGACCTATATATTTTTTATATTTTTTCATAAGTTTTTTAAATGTATTTCTTTGGCCTTTGTATTAAATTTTATACTTGAATGACATTTTACATGACAGGACCGACAAACAGCAATTAAATTCTCAATATAATCTTTTGTTTTTGAACCACCCATTCCTTTAGATATTAAATGATGAATATCAACACTTTTAGCCCCACATATTTCACAGGCAATAAATTCATCACCAAAATAGTCAAAATAATCATAATATATTTTTGTGTGTTTATTCAATTTTAAGGTTTTTTAAAAATCAATACGTTTTGATGAATTTTTACTAATTTTTTACCTGAAGAAAATTGTTTGTTTGCCCTCATACTTGCAGAGGCAACAGGATTTAATAATATAGCTTCATTATAATAATTAACCCCAGATTTTTCAAATGCTTTTATTGTGTCAGGGACAAACCCAATATAATTACCTTTTTTATTTCTTACTTCACCAACAACAAAACAAGCATAACCACCACTTTTTAATAAATTACAACTCTTTTCAATAATTTTTTCATAAGCTTTTATAAATTCATCATAAGGCATATTTGAAATGTCGTTTTCTAAATCGCTGTAAACTTCCAAATCTGCATAAGGGGGGCAACTAAAAACAAAATCAAATTCTTTATTAAACCCATTTAATATTTCGTTACTATCTCCAACAAACCAATTAGGTTGATTGTTTACATCTAAAATGTCAAACCCCTGTTCCCTGTTGCTGTCAATTTGTTCTTGTCTTATATCAATTCCTGTATATTTATAACCTAAATAATTTGCTACAATCCCACGAACAGAACCACCAGAAAAAGGGTCTAAAATAGTTCCATTTTCAGGGACAAACCAATGATATAAAACTTCACAAAGCGCTGGGTCAAAAATAGAAGTTCCTTGCTCTTTACTTTGTTTTACCTTACCTTCTTTTTCTCTGTAATAATCAAAAGATTTTACAGCCCCTTTATAAGTCATATCTTTTTTTCTTCCAACTTCGCTTTTCATCCCAATACCTTTCCAAATACGTTTTCTATTTTGCCAACTTCCGCTTTTTGTGTCTAATATACTAAATGGCGGTTCAATAAATTTGTCCCTTAATAAAGGGTTTGTAATAATTTCATTACCAAATAAATCTAAATTCATAATTTTATTTTTTTAAATTTTCAAAATATTTATATATTAATCTTTTTTTACATTCTTTTTTTAAAAGCTTTTCATTTTTAAGAAATTTTTCAGCGTTTTCTTTTGCCTTTCTAATTCCAGGTATAAAAAACTTATGTTCTTTTTTTGTTTCAGGATCTTTATAAATTTTATATTCAACAGCTTTAGTAACTTCAATTAAGTCTTCTTTTGTTAAATCAAAAAATATTTTTTTATCTTCAACTGTTAAATCAATTAACTTTTCTTTTTCCATATACCAAAAAACAGCGTCAAAGTCAATTAAAAAAGGTTCAATATTATTTTCAATTGCTTTTTTAAGTATTTTAAAGTGTTCTAAAGCGTTTTCTTCTTTTGTCTGTGGTTTTGTATCTATTTGGCGATTAACGTCAGTAATTGGCTTAATATGTTTGTTGTTGCGTATTTCCCAACGTCTAAAAGACTGTAAAACATTAGAAACTAATAAAGCACTTAATTTACTTTTTTCAATTTTAAAATCTAAATGGCCGTTAATACACAATTCAAAGGCTTTAAATAATTTGTCTGAATCTAAATAACCGTAATTTTTTTTAATGTAATTTACAACAACCTGTAATTCTTCTTTTGAAACATTTTCAATATTTAAGCCAATTAAAATAATAACTTTTATTAAAGTTTCTTTTATTTTGTTGTCCTCTGTATTTCTTAAAGATATTTCCATTACATTAAGTGTTTAATTTTGTCCTGTAAACTTTTTTGTGCTGGTCCTTTTATTTGTTCATTAAAAACAACAATATATAAAACACCCTCTTTATTTTTTTTACGTAACTTTTGTAAACTTAAAAAATTCTTAGACCAAAAATCATCTTTTCGCGTTTTTTCAACTATTTCAATAATTTTTTCAAAAGGTAATTTTTCAATTTCATTTAATTTTTTAATTGTGTCTAACCAGCTATTTTTAATTTTTTCATTTTTTGGGTGAAGGTGTTCAGGAAAATAATTTAAACAATTTTCAAAGGTGTCATGTATTTCTTTTTTGAAATACATTTTTTCTTTTACTTGTAGTTTTACTTCTTCTTTTACTTCTTCTTCTACTTGTAGTTGTTCGGTAGGGTTGTTTTTACCCCTTAAAGACCCCCCTTCGGTAGGGGTTAATTTTAACCCTGTTTTATCTTCCCAACCCTTTACCTGACTGTCTATTGAATTAACTTGACTTATCCAGGCAAATCGTGACATACCTTTTAAGTTTTCAGGTTTAACCCCTAAAAATTGCCTTTCTAAAAGTGCATCAATAAAAGCAACTTTATCTTCATTATTTTCAAGTTCATTGTAAACATCAAAATAACTTCTAAAAAAATTAAATCCTTTTCTTTTTGTGTTTTTCATATCGCTATCGGGTTTTATTTTCCTTGTCAAGTGCAATGCGTAACCGATAGCGACAAAGGAAATACGCAAAGCACCTAACAGGAATTATATATAATAAAAATTTTAAACTAATTGTGTCGCTTCGGTTTAAAGAACAAATATAATAAATTATATTAGTATTTCTAATTTTTCAGTAATTTTTAATTCAATTTCTTTTTTAATCTTATTAACTAAAGCGTTAAAAGCTGGGTCAGTTTCTTTAAGGTCCTCAACCATTTTAATACTATATAAAACTGTTGAATGATCCCGATTAGTTAAAGCCCCTATTGCTGTTAAATTATAACCTGTATAATTTTTCAAAAAGTAATGATAAATTTGTCTTATTTCAACAATATATCTATGTCTTTTACGGCTTTTAATATCTTCAATTGATACTTCTGTTATTTCTTCAATTGCTAAAGCTATAATGTTTCGCGTTGTTGTATCAGGTATTTTTGAAGGGTTTTTTAAAGCTTTATTTAATACCCCGCCAACTGTGTCAAATTGCATACCAGCAAAGGCGTAAGGGTTTACTTTTCTGTTTATAGTTTTCATGTTTTACGTTTTTTAAGTTAAAAAATAATAGTTTGGTTTACAAAGACTTTACAACCACCACTATTAAGGCACGTCTTTTAGGCTTCTTCCTAATTGTTATTGCCATAATTGGCTACTGTTCAGCCGTTCAGTAATTGTATTGCCATTAAAACGCGTTCTGTTAACGCTTTTTTATCTTCTTCAGGAACTTTAAATTCAAATATGTTTAAGTTTTTATAATATCCTTTATTTGGTAAATAAGGCAACGCGCTTTTGTGACTTTCTGCAATAAATCTGTATTTCCATTGGTCATTCCCGTCATAATTTTCAGCCATTTCGCGTATTTCTTCTAATTCAGATTCATAAGGCATGAAAGTAATTGCTTCAGCATTTGGCGTATTATTAATAATTGCATTACTAACCAATTGCCAATATTCTTTAGGGAAATTTTGACGAATAAAAGCAACGTCTTTTTTTAATAAAGCATCTGTGTATTTCGCAAAATTTAAAGGTTGGTAACATTTAATGTCTGAAACCTTAACACCTTCAACAAACAAATCTTTTGATCCAGCCCATTCTTTAATTTTTGGGTGTGTGTCTGTTGTATTAGATGTAATTTTATATTCAAAACTTATTTTATCAAAAACAACCATTTCCATAAAAATACCCCACGCCATCGCCTGACTGTGTGTTTCAGTTGTAACGCTTCGGCCTAACCTCTTTTCAATTTTTTTTTCTTCAATATAAGTAAGTCCAGGTTTACCAAAATAGTCTTTTTTGGCGTTGTTTGTCATTAATTTATAAATCTGTGAACTTGTAAAGCTTCCAATTCGTTCAACATTTTCTGTAATACTCATTTTACAAAGTTTTTAAATGTTTAATTAATTTGTTATAACTTGAAGCCTCTTTATTTTTTATAATTTCTTCAGCCCTAACTTTTAAACTTTCTTCAACAACTGATTTTTTAAGTTCAAATAATTCAACTAATTCGTTGTAAATTAATTCAATATTTGTACGCCTAATTCTTATACAGTCAATTGTTTCTTTTGTTCTTTTGTCAACTATATTATCAACGAATAATGAAATTTGTTTACCCTCTGAATCGTCCATATATTTAACGCCTGTTGCAATTACAATGCTTTGCGCGTTTGTTTGGTTGCATATAAAAGGTTTTACCCCTTTTTCTTTAAACCTTACAACCCTTTTTGATTCTTTACTGTTTGTAATAGGGTTTTTTACTTCTTCCCATTTAGCCGAAACAATTGTAACAATTAAGTCAGTTCCTTCAGGTAAATCCCAATGTCCTAAATAGTTTTTATTTGGACTTTGTAACCAATGTGTTTTTGACATAGCTTTTAAATTTTTTATTATAGTTTACTTTTTTAATTTCCCAGCCGTTATGCTTAACGCCTTTTTCAAGTTTTAGCCTTGTTAAAGCCCAATATTTAAAATCGGGGTGGTTTTGACAGGCTTCTGTTAAGGACCCCCAAACCTCAATTTTTTTGCCTTTCTGTAAGACAATAACTTTTTTTAATGTTGCCATATAATTATTTAATTTAAAGGGGGAATTTCACCCCCGTTTGTTTTAGTTTATTTTTACGGTCCAACCTTTATAGTCATTTCCTTCGTGAGTACCAACCAACATCATTCTGTCTAAAGTATCGTTTAATTCGTCCCCCTCAATTCCTAAAGCTAAATAATCACATTCAGTTAAATCGCTATTCCAAGTAAATTTAATTTCGTTTGTTGTCCCGTTTTGTGTTGCTAAAATTGTCATGTCTTTATAGTTTTTTAATGTTTACACTACAAATATAAACCTTTTTTTTGTTTCACAAAACTTTTTACAACTTTTTTTAAATATTAAATGAATTTTTTATTTCTTCTATTGAATTGATACGCTGTTGAAGGCTTTCAATATAGTCAAAAATTTCTTCTTCTGACGTTGCTATATAATAACCTTTATTTGTGCTTATCAAATTAGGAACTAATTTTTTTACTCTAATATGATGTATTAATTTTCTTATCCTGGACGGGTTAACCTTGTAACCAACATCAACTAAAGCGTTTTCCATTTTTTTATTTGTAATAGCGTTTATTTTGCCAATTTTAGTTTTTAAACCCTGAACCATTAGGCCAACTAATTTTAATTCCTGTTCTGTTAGTTCGTGTGTTTCTTTTTCAAATCCTTTTATCATTGTACTTCGTTTAATTTTTCTTTAATACTTTCAACTAATTCGTCAAAACCTCCCTTAACTATTAATTGATGTTTAACACTTAACAAAGCTCCTTTTACTTTGTAATAGTCGCTTATTAATTCAGTTGTCATTTCTTCAATACTTTGAACTTTTTTTAAAGTTTCTTTTTGTTGTTCGTTTTCCATTTTAATATAAATTTTGTGTTAATTCTAATAATTGTTTGTTTTCGCCTTTGACCTTTCTTGTTTGGTTATCGTTTACAATAATATGATCCTGAATAATTGTTATTTCAACATAATTTTTAAGCCTTTTTGTTTTCCAATTATTAGAACTTTTTAAGGCCTTGTTTTGAAATGTTAAAAAAGTGTTTTCATTACGTTCATTAATAAAAGCTAATAATGATAAAATTGTAATTAATGATATTATATAAAGTGCTGTTTTCATATCTTAACAATTTAAGTCCCTAAAATCCTGATACTTTGCCAAAGCTTTAAAATATAACTGTCTGTCTTCAGCCTCTAATTTACTTTTTAACATTCCCCAATTTAAAAAAACTTCTTTGTCTGTTGCTAAATCTAATTTAAGGCGTTCAAATACTATTTCAGCTTTTTTGTCAGCGGCTTCGGCTTCGTCCTGTTTTAGAATGGCCCATTTATTTAATAATTCGTTCATGATTTTTATTTTTTAATGTTAATAATAATAATTGATAAAATCTGCGTTTGGTTTTTCAAAGTTTTTAAGGACCCAAGCCCACGCTGTTTTATAATCTTTAAAGTCTTTTTTAGTTACTTTAAAATTATTTTTACAATCTAAATATTTTACAAAACATTGCATTTTATTATTTTCCATTTTTATTAAATTTTTTAATGTTAATATTAGGGGGCTTTTACACCCCCTGTTTTTTTATAAACTAAATCCTAATTCTATTTTTAATAACTCAACTTTCATAGTTGGGTTTTTATAGTGTCTTACAGCTTCGTTAAAGTTTTTAAAATCTTTTCCTAAAGTCTTAAAAGGGTTGTTTGTTTCCTTTCTTATTGAAATATAATTTAATTTTCCTGTTACTTGCATAACTGAAAAAATTGTTTTTCCAATTGTTACATTTGTTGATTTGTAAGTTGAATTGTTTGCTTCTGTTACTTTTACCATTTTGTTTTAGTTTTTTAATGTTTACCTTACAAATATAGACCTTATTTTTGTAACTGCAAAGAAAAACAAAATTATTTCACAAAAAAATCATAAAACGCTGTAAATCAGTAAGAATAATTTTAGTTAAATGTCCTGGATCATTATTTCCAAGTGAACCAAATAGCCAATTAAGTCTTTTATGGTGTCTTCAGTATCTTTATTAATACCAACTGTCTTAATTCTGTTTAATTTGTCGTCAATACGGCCTAAGATACCGTTTACCTTATCTTTTTGAAAAATTTGAATTGGGTTCTGTAAAGAATCACCGTAAATTGTATTCTTTTTAATCAATTCTTTTTTCAGGTCCTCTAAATAGTTTTCAATTTTTTCGTTTGTCATATTCTAAAAAATAATCTGTGTGACTTATTTCATTTGTATTTTTTGGTATTATCTGAATTGAATATCCAGCGTAAGAATCACCAAAATTATGTTGAACCCATGAAGAAGGCGGGGCAAAACTCATAAAATTTCTATAATCAAAACGTTTTGTTTTTTCGTAACCTATTTGATGTAAGTCGCCTTTTTCAACGTGAATAAATTTACTGTCAATTTCATAGTGTTCAATATAGTCGTTTATTAGTCTGACAGCCTTATCGTTTAAATGAATTGGTAAGCCTCTATTCATTTGTTTTTTATCCTTACCATGAGTTAAGACAAAGCAATGTTTGCCGTATGTCCTATGTTCAATAAATCGGGTTAAAATATCTACTTCAACAACTTCTTTATTGTATAATAAATTAATTACTTTCTTAATTGCTAAGTTTATTATTAACGAAAAGTCCCCCGCGTGGTTGTCATTTGTTATGGATCTTAATATTATTTTATTTGCAACTTTAGCGTCAACCAACCTTTTAATTATTTCAACTTTACTATCAACACAAACTTCAAAAACTTCTGAATTAGTCATATTTTGGGGTAAATCATGCCCGCCCCTCGTTGTGTAACCGTTCCAACCGTCAGCCAAATCGCCTAAGTCATCAAATAATAATTGGTCAAAAGTTCCATAAGTGTTAAACTCTTTTATTACTGACCAATAAACTTTATTCATCGAATTTCTATAAATTTCAGCATTATATTCATATTGAAATAAAGCGTTATTATCGGGGTTTACATTCATTCCAACATGACTATCAGTTAAAGTGACCTTAATAGCGCGTTTTTCATCTAATTTAAGGGGCTTAAATGGTTTTGCCTTTACATTGTTAGTGTATTTATTTAAAATACCGTCAAAAGCTTCTAAAATCGTTTCTTTTAATTCTTTTACTTCAGGCGCTTCATAAAGTGGGTTTTGTGTTGGTATTGACGAATTTTTATTTTTAAGCCAAAGAAATTTAGGCGTTGAAGGGTCAACTTTATGTTCATTACAGGCGTCAATTATACCCTGATTTCTGTCATGTAATATTTTTTTATATTGTTCGTCATTAATTCTGTACCTTGTTTTTTTATTGCCTTCATGTATATTTAATTCAAGCCCTAAGCTTAAAGCTTCTTCAGCTGTTAGGCTTCTTTGTTGGTTTTTTTGAAACATATTATTTTAATAATATTACTGTTAATATTCCAGCACCAAAAGCAACAGGAACGCCAAACATTGTTAAACGTTTACTAATCCTTAGTTTTAATTCTGTTTTGTTTAGTGTTTTTTTAACCTCTGACAACCTTTTATTGTTTTCAAGTATAATCTTATCATTAACTTTTAAAACGTCCTTAAAATTCATTATTTGAAGTTGTTGTAATTGTGTAATGCTGTCACAAATTTCGCCCTTTTTTAATTCAGCTGTTATTTTTCTTAACTGTGAATAATTAAAACATTTTACGCTATCTGTTGAAAAAGTCTGTGAAAAAGCTGTCAAGCTGGTTATTGCTGTAAGCATTAGTAACACTATCAATTTTTTTATAATCATCTTTAAAAGTGTTTATTTTAGCCTCTAAGTTACTATTTTCTTTTAATAGTTGGGTTTTATCATTTTCAAGGCTGTTAATAGTAATCAAATAATCCTTTTCTTTTTCGCTTATTCCTTCAGGTGAATTTAAAAACCCCTGAACAAATAACAGGATCAACAAACCAATAATTATAAATTCAAAATACTTTTTAAGCATCTTTTTTAAATGTTTGTTTTAACGTATGTAAACCAATTAGCCCCGCCCCTGTTAAAAGCATTGTATTAAATAAAGTTTCATTTGCTTTGTAAAAGTGTAAGCCGTCTAAAATAAAAGCTGAACAAACCAGGATCATAATAACAGCCCCCCAAACTTTTTTACTTGAATATTTGCCGTCAGACGTTTCTTTTAATATATCGTTGAATAATTTCATTATATAATTTTTAAAGTGAATTTTTTAGGTAGTAATTTATTTAATTCCTTAATTGTGGCCTGTGAACTTGTAACATCTTTTAACCCGTCTTTGTCAATATCAATATGTTTTTTACCAACAGCAACACAACCTAATAATTGGCGCGAATAATTGGCCGCGTGAATTAATATAAAACTTCTATTTTCAACCCCTAAAATATGAAAGTGAAAACCATATTTCGCTGAATGTCTTTTTACAACTTCGTAAATTCCAACAGGAATACAGTCATCCCTTTTGGCGTTTTTATCTTCTTCTAATTCTAAAGTTTTACAGTCGTAAATTGGTTTAATTCTATCCTGATAAATTGTTAATTCGCCTAAAGTTTGTGTTTTTTCTCTTTTGGTCCTTTCAATTAATACGTCAAATTCAAACTTTTTCATTAATTATTATTTTGTTGTTTTATTTGATAAAGCAATTCCAACATTTTTAAGTTTGTTTTTCTTATATCTTCAATGCTTTGTTTTGTTTCTTTTTGAAATTCTTTTTGATTTTCTTTTATTTCAGTAACTTGTAATTCTAAGTTTTTTATTTGCTTTTCGTTTAACTTTGGTATTGTTGTTATTTTCTTTAACTCACTTGTATTTTCTTTTATTTGCTCCGTATTTTGAGCCTGAACATAAGTAGTATTAAAATAAAAAGCCGTTGCACCTACTATTGATGATAATAGAAAAGTTATAGTCCAATTACGAAAGGTTTTCTTTGCGTCTTTTATTAACTCTTTTTCTTCTTTGTCGTTCATTTTACAATTCAATTACTTTTATATAACTGTTTTCTATTTCAACAAAATTGAATCCAGCCTCTTTTAATTCTTTTTTAAACTGTGGTAGTAAATGAAGCAAATAAGTATCGTTAACAGACATTATACCGTTCTCACTTGCATACATTGGCGAATTGTAGTTATCTAAACCAATACAAGTATTATGAGCCTTTAAATTAGCTTCTTTATATTCTTCTATTGTATTATATTCTGCTACTATCATAATCCAGAATTCAAAATTAAATTCATATCAGCTTCTGCTGATGCTTTACTTACATAACCACAATAAGCTACATATTTTACATTTCCTGTCCCATAAATAGGAGTTAAACGATATGTAACACCTATAGATATGTTATCGTTTGCAGATATTTGATTAAACCAATTACCACCTACATTATCAACGGAAAACGATAATATTTCTACGCCATCAATATAGTGGAAGTTGTCAATTCCATTATTAACGATACTAACTAACTTCCATCCACTATATGTTGCAGTAGTTATTTGATTTGCTATTGACCCAGACTTACAAATTTGAAATCTTGAATTTTCTGATACTACGATAAATCTATACCTATCTGACAATTCACTTGCACTGTCTGCCGTAGCAAATGTTTGCATATTGTTAGCATCAAAATAAACTAATGTGTGTACAACCCCACTTGCATCTGAACTCCTAAAAGCACTTGTATTATATTTTAATCCTTGTGAACCACTAAAACCAAAACCATTTGATGTTAGTGTAGGTTTTTCAACTGCCGTTGGGTTAGTCATATCAAACCCCCCAATGCTACCTGTATCAATAGCCGTTACAGTAGTACCTACATCAGTTGCATTTTGATAATTCCATTCGTGCAATGCACTTGGTAAATTGAAAGGGTTAAAAACTTCTCTATTCCATTGCAAATCAATATTTGGGTTTATTCCAAACGTGTCTTTTATACGTCCTTTTTTTATTTCTTCAAATCTTCTTTTTGCCATAATTTTTAATTAAAAATGATTTCTAACGATTAAAAACCAACTATCGCTTGTCTTGTTTACTGTAGATATTCCCGTTGTATAAAGTACACGATGACAAACCGTTGTTGAGTCGTACCGTGTTGTGCTTGAAGCTACATTAACAGCCGATGGCTGATTAGTAACAATATCTAAAGATGAAAACCTTTGCGCCCCATTCCAATATGCGAAAACTTCCATTATATTAGCAACACGCCAATTATTATAACCAAGATGAACAGAAGAATTTAAAGACTCAGCGTATGTAATAGCCTCTGTAAAAGTTCCCCCATATAACTCATACTTATTCATTATACCCGTTAAATGGTCTATCCCTGCACCTTGCCCAGAGTAATCTGTCCCACCGATAGGGTCTGTAAATCTATCTTTTGAAGCAAATATATTATCATATTTTAAAAACCTATATCTATTAAAAATACCAACATTTTCGTCAAGCCTTTGAATATATAATGGATTTGATGGTGGGTCTGGATATGGTCTGTTTTCTACATTCCAAACATCGTCATAATCAACATAAATAACATTTGCACCCGAAGCACGTGGTCTGTCATAAGCAATTCCGCTCGGAGCAACACAAGGCGTAGCCGTTATGTTTTTAACACTTGGAACGCTTGACTGTGTGCCGTCTGAGTCTGTAAATGTAATATCTGGTAATACCAAAGTTCCACCACTTGCAACAGTTGTTTGATAACTTGAATCACTATTTTCAACCGTTGCATCCTCACAAGGGGCGCAAGGTGTACAGCTAAAATTACCACCTGAAGGAACTTCAACTTCTGTTACACCGTCTGAATCTGTAATTGTTGCGGGTTTACAAGGCGCAACAACTTCAGAATCACAACTTAAATCAACACAATTACGCGTTGTTTTTAATGTAAATTCAAATTCTATTGCAAAAGATATATTTTCAGGCGTAAGTGTAAGGCCTTCGTCTTCAGATAATTCTTTTTGATTAATTATATTTTTTGTAACTTTTAAAGAATTGCTATCAATTAACCCTTCAATCCTTCGAGGCAATAAGCTTCTAAATTCTTTTACTAATAATAAATTTAGATCCTCACAACTTTTATTAATTGCCGACTTATTACCATAAAAAACCGACCTAATTAAATATTTTTCAACTGTCATAGGGTTACGGCCAAATCCGCTGTCATTATCTTCTTCTGTTGTATAATCTAAAATTCTATGATAAACAATAAGCCCCTTTGTGTCGTCCTGGACAAAAGAATAATTACCGTCGCCCTGAAAAACATAAGGCCTTTCAATTTGGTCTTCTGAATTTTGTTTTTTTAATTCAGCAACTTTATAAAAAGTAATATCTTTAAAATAGTGACCTGATAAGGCTGTATTAATTAAAGCTAATATGTCATTTATTTCAATCATGATTGCGGTTGAGATTTTTTAAGTTTTCCCGAAAATCTTAAATTAATATTTGTTGCATCCCTGTCTGTATCTATTACAAAATAAATAACTTCACGCCCCCCAATTGGGAAAGGTTGCTGTGGTTGAACTTCCAAATCTGTTGAAACGCTTGTTTTAACATCTTTTCTAAATATTTCGTACCTTGTTTGTGTTACTCTTGACCATGAATAACCTTTTACTGTTATGTTTGGGGCTTGTCCACCAGCTAATTTAGCAACGTTAATTTCAAGCCAATTAGTAAGTAAATTATAACTTATTGCTGTATGATAAATTGCTTGTTGAGTTACTGAATCTGTTGCTGGAATTTGTGCCTGTGTTGTGCTATCTGTTGTTGCTGTAAATGTAATATCATTAGCATTCCAACCTAATCCACCATTTGAAAAAACTAACGCCCTGTTTATTCCCAAACCTGTAAAACTTGTTACATCTGTTCCCGTATTTCCTAAAGTATGTATTGCTGAAACTTCATTATAATTTTCATCAATATAAGTTATTAATAATATTGTTGCGCCTGTTTGTCCTAAACCGTCAACAGTTTGGTCATAAGTAATTGTAAATGTTTGAGCCGTTTTCATTACGTCTGTTGTTGGGTTAAAAGAACCCCCAAAACTTGAAATTAATTGTTCGCCACCAGCTGCTGAAGCGTTTAATAAATATGAAAATTTATTAACTAAACTTGAATCAGGCGTAAGCCCTAAAGCTGTATTGTCATTATTTATGTCTGTTGCCCCTTGATTCCACATATTTTAAAAATTTATATTGTCTAAAAAGTCTGCAATTATTTCATCAATTTCGCCTTCTTCTTTTGCTGTTAATCCAAAAATGTCACCATATTGGTTTTCTAATTTTACTTTTAATTCGCTGTTTGTTTTTCCGTCACCCCTACTAATATTGGCAAACCCAATATTGCAATTTGTGTTACTTGTACAATGGAATAAATAAGAATTTGCTAATTTGTCGGTGTCCCTTAAATTAACTTTTGAACTTGTAAAACGCCCCTTTTCTTTTTTCTTACGAATTGTAAAAGGTGTGTAAGTTCCAATTTGAGAACCTGAAGCATTTAGCCCCTGTGTAAATATCCTGTCAAAAGACAAAGTGTGTAAATCAGACGCAACTTTACGGGCTACCATACTTGTTAGCATAAGGCCTTTTAAAATATCGTCTGAAGCTTGTCTAAGTGTTTGACTCATTACTTTTTAATTCTTATTGTTGTTTTTTTTAAGTTGTTATTTTTTGACGTACTTTTTACACGTCCTTTTTTCTTATTACATTTTGAACAGGCCATAATTTAAGGGTTTAAATATTTATAACTTCGTGCTTTATTACAACTAAAACAAATTTGATCCGAATTAGGGTTTAAATTATCTAAAATAACGTCTAATTGTTTTTCATAATATTCTTTATATTCGTCATGTAGGTCTTTAATTTCTTCCTGTGTCTTCGTTAGAGTGTATTTATTTAACCTGTTAGACGTTAACCGTTCAAATTGTATGTTAGCCCCTATTAAATAATAAAAAGCCATTTTAAACAAGTCTTTTGACGTGCAAATAAATTCAGAAATATCACATTTCAAATTAAAGTTTGCAATTAATCCATAACTGTCACCGTCTAAAGTTAAATTATCTTTTAGGACCGTTGACCCTACTGTTATTTTTGCCCCCCTTGTTTCTGCAATTTCTGTTAAGCCTACATTGTCAGTTTTTATTGAATTTCCAATATTGCCGTCATAGCAAACGAAAATTTTAGTTTCTTGGCCGTATGTTTTGTAATTCTTATTAATATTAATAATATTATTACCAATAGAACCTGTAAAAGCAATTGTGTCTAATAATTGGCCGTTCATTAGATTGTAAATGTAAATATTGCCGTTTACAGCGCTTGACAAATAAAGTTGAACATGATTTAAAAATATACTTATATATTTTGAAGTGTTATAATCAACTTCAATAGTTGTACCTTTTAAATGATTTGAAGAAGTTTCTGTTTCAAAAGGGTCTTCATAAAACCCTGTAATTGAATTAGCTAATAAAATGTTTGTTTTAAAAAATTTCTGTGAACGTATTAAAACGTCTGATTGTAATTGATTAACTGACTTAGTATATAAACTTTCCCAAACTTCTTTATAACTTGGCTGGTCAGGGTTTGAAATATTCGCTAAAAGCTTTAAATCAATACCTGATAAGTCGTTAATATATAGCCCACTTTCAGGCGTAACTTCTGAACAATAACCTTTAAGGCCAATATAATTATCTAAACAATTCATTTATTAGGTTTTTAAATAAGGGGGCTTTTTACACCCCCTTTTTATTAGTAGTTTTAAAATTAGCTTGTTGCAGCTGTATATCTTAAAGTACCGTTTGAACCTCTTAAAGGATCGTCAACTTGATATTGGTCTAAAGGTGTAAAGAAAATATCATAGTGTAATGAAATTATTACGTTCCATTTGTCGCTACAATCATCCTGTAAAACTTTAATATCATAAGTAACACCTGTTTTAGGGTCTGTAATTGTACCCCTTGCAACAGAATCACCAGCTGAAGTTGCATCTTCACCAACGTAATCGTTGAAAGGCACAAATTGAACCGCGTGTTGTTCCATCATAATAAATTGGTTTGCCCCAATAATTGTGTCAACTTGTTTGTCAACAAATGGCGCCCAACCTAAAGAATTTGAAAGGTCTAACATATTTATTCCCGCATCATTACAACATCCAACCTCTAAAGTTTTCCAAAATTTGTAAATATTACCCGCACCAATTATAATCGGTGTTCCTACAAATTCATTTTCAACTTCAAAGTCAGACATTAATTCCTGTAAGGCAGACGCATTAGGCGCACCCGTTGCCGCTGGAAATACAGTTACAGATTTTGTTGCACTTGAACCCGTTGCATGATTAACACCAAAGTTAGTTAATTGTTCAGTTAACAATTCACCGTTAATTGTCTTCGCTAAGGCGTCAAATCTTCGCATAATAACATCGTCAAAAAATTCTGAACGACCCATACAAACTTTTTTGAATTGCTTCATGTCCATTGCAAACTTTGTATCAACGTATTTAGTCACGCTAAAAGTTGTTGAATTAAAGTCAGGAAAATCATCTGTGTCACACGTCCCGTCATCTGTTGTATTAACTTGACTTGTTATTGCACGTTGACCCCATCTAACTTGCACTAAACGTTCTTTTGATCCTTCTTGAACAGGAATTTGTGCCATTCCCATTTTATTTAAAGGTGAAGTTATCGCCTCTAAATAACCAATTTTACTTCTTTTTTTTGCAGCAGAGAAGTCACCGCCTTGAATTGATTCTAATTGAATCAGGTTGTCTAAACACGTTCCCGCTGTAAAAACACCATTACTATTATAACTCATTTTTCTAAAGTATTTAATTATTAATTTTACTTTAGAATTTTAGGCTTCTAAAAGACCTCTTAATTTTTCCCGTAATCGGGGTGTCCTGGAATAAATCGCCCGTCAACATCTGAAGCCGTTTTTGTGTCAACTGTTATGGTCTGTTTTGTTTTTACAGATTCTTCAGTTGTCGCGGCCTCATTATTTTTGGCGATATATGGCAAAGACAATTCATTTAAAACTTCGTCAATAGTAACATTTTTACCCTCTTTTATTGCTTCAGCTTCAGGGTTTTCCCTGTTGAAGATTTTAAAGGTTAAATCTTCGTCCATTTTAATTAAGTAAGGACTTGAATTTAATTTGTTTCTAATCAAATATTTTAAATCGTCAGCGGGTAAAGTTGAATTAAACTTTTTGCCGCTTAGTATTTCGTTAATTTTTGCCTCTTGTAACCTATTAAGCCATTTTGAACTTTCTTCATTAACAGCTTTTTCAGATTGTGTTTCTAAAGCTGCAACTTTAAGTTTATATTCCTCAATTTCCTTAATAGTTTGTTTTTTGTAGTTTTCAAAAGCTTTATTATCTGAAGACGTTGAATTTGTTTTTAAGTCTTCTGTAATACTACCAACAGCCAAGTCAAATAACTTTAAGCTGTCAGGCTCCTGTTCTTTCAATTCTGCAAATTTTTCTTCACCAATGGCCTTTTTAATTTTCAAGTCCAAAGAACTTAAATACTTACCTTTAAAGTGTCCCATTATGTCGGGGTTGTTTTTTGCAGCTGCAAAAGTCAAAAATTTTTTATGAAATTCTTCACTTACGTTTTCAGGTAATTCCATTTCGGGAACATCCTCAATATTAAATCCTTCAAGTTCTATTGATTCAAAGACTTCTTGAAGAAAGCCTTTCAGAGTTTTGTTAGCCATAACAAAAAGATTTTTTAAGCGTTATCCGCTTCAGTTAATAATGCAATTAATATTATTTTTCTATCATTCTGATTAAATTCAATACCCCTTGCCTCTAATTCAGCAACTAATTCGGGTTTTGTCATTTCAGAATAAGAAACTTTTTCTTCTTCAACAACAGTTTCTTCAACTGTTTCAACTTCTTCAACAACTTCTGTTATTGCTTCGGCTGGATCATTTACTTCAGTAACGTCAATACTTTTGATTTTACTTTTTTCAATCCATTCAGGACCAATTTTGCCTTTTGCCTTTTGCTTATTATAAATTGCAAGGCTCATAGTAGTTTCAAACATTTTCCCTTCTGTTGACCTACTTATGTCAACTAAAGTTATTGTTTGCATTTTTTTTACTGAACTCATATTTAAAAATTTATAGTTTATACAAATATAGTTAGTTTATTTTGTAAATATACTATTTTACAGAATTTTATTTTAAACTAATAACCTTGTTTCCCTTTCGTTAGGTTGCCAATTACCGTTTTTTACATTTCTTATTAGTACATTTTTAGGGACAAAGCGGGGTGAAATAGGGCTAAAAAAGTGCCTACAATTCCAACCACCCCTATTAATAAAGATTGAACTTTTGTTAGTCCCGTTTATACGGCCTTTTAATTGTTGTGGTGTTAAGCCTTTATTTGTTAAAGGGTTTATTGCTTCGCCTAATTTTTCAACCTCTTTTTTATGAAAATATTGTTGCATGAAGTCAACACAAAAAGCCCTTGTATCGCTTATTTTAGTTCCTGTGTACTTATAAAATTCAATTCCTAAGTCCTGTGTAATTGTTTGGTTGTAAGTGGCGTTAAATTGTGTAAGTGAATCACTTGAAACTTGACTTACATATCTTTGTAAAGCCCCAACACCTTCTGAACCACCTGTAATAAATTGTTCTAATTCTGCAATTAAGTCATCAATATCGCCTGAAGAAACAACAGACGAATTTAAAACTTCTAAAATCTTTTGAGTAAAATTAGTGTCAACCCCAGCTTCTAATAAATTTAAAGCCGCGCTTTGTTTTGAAAACTCTAAAATTTCATCGTATAATTGTAGGTTTGTAAAATCAGGCATTTTATAACTCTTTTATATATTCGTCTGATAAAGTTCGGACCTTGTTAAATGTTGCAATATATTTACCAACTTTGGCTTTATAAGCGTCAGAAATTAATATTTTTCTAATTGGTTTTGCCTTTTGTGTTACTTTTAAATTCTTTAAACTTGACTTAATTTTACCGTTGTCATCATAATCTAATTCTTTTAAAAGGTATTTTTTAAGGTCCTGAAATAGTTTCTTTTCAACGTCTTCAACCCTAAATTGGTCAACTGTGTCGTCAATTAAAGAAATTCTATTATTAAGAAGTTTGTTCAATTTCTTCGGTATCGCCATTATTATCTGTAATTGTTACGGCCTGTGTTGTTAATTCGTCTGCTAAAGCCTTTAATATTGTTATTTTTTCGCTTCTTGCTTTGTCTAAGTATTCAGGATCATTTTCAATTGCTGTTAATATAAAGCTTCTTATATTAGTTGAAATAATGTAATTTTGTCGGGTTGTCCCACCTGTTAAAACAATTTCAGCTTTTTCTTCTTCAGATTTATCACTTAAAGGGTCAAGGTCAATAATATTAGAATTGAATTTTTGTTTTTCAATATCATTCGGGAACTTTTTAGCAATAAAATCTAATTCCATTTGAACCAATGTATTAGGATTTACCCCCGCTTCTTTTAAAAATTTCATTTCTTCAGCCATTACAACTTCGCTAAATGTATTAAATTTAGTTGGTTTGTTTATTGTTGGCATTAGGTCCTGATTAACTAAATTATATCTCCAAATTGAAATAAATTTATAAGAATTATAAAGAATATTGTCAAATAGGTTGTCAGAAATTTTATTTAAAAAGCTTTCAAGTTCTGAACGGTCAATTGTTTTAGCCACCCCGCTTTGATTCGCCCCAACTTTGTCAATTATATCTAAGTTAATGGCTTGAAAACCTGAAGAAATTTGTTTTGCAACTTTATCTTCTGTTAACTGAACTATGTCAATTGGCTTATCAATATAAGTAACGCCAGGAAAGTCAGTTTTTTCACCCTCAAAAGCGTCTTTTCTTACTGTTGTAACTCCATAAGGGCTTCGGCCATTTATCCAACCACTACCATTACATCGCGAACATGAAACAAATTTTTCTTCACCGTTTTCAACCTTTGTAAACCCTCTAACTTTTTCAGTTATTGATTTTGGCGAACAACCTTCATCACATTCAACTTCTATTTCAACACGTTCTAAAAATAAGTGTTGATTATATTGCGCGTCAAGGTCTGAATCCAATCTTATGGCCTTATTCCAATATGGTAAAACACCACTTACAAAAGAATCATAAGCAAAAGGAACTGTTTCTTCTCTATAATCGCCCTTTAAAAAGAATCCAGGAACATCTTTAAAATCATACTTAAATAAAACCTCAATTTCAACACGCCCTAAATTTTTGGGGTCAACTTGTTTTATTTTTAATATTTCTTTATCTGTAACAATACACCATATATTTAATTCTGTGTTATTTATTACGTTCTTTTCGTCCTCTAATAAAATAAAATAGTTAAGGCCATAGTCTAAAACTTGATCCGACCTATAAATAAATGGAAAAGGTTTGTAATAGGTTGTGTTGTCTTCAGGAATTTCCAAAGGCTTAATAATACAGACCGCGTTGGCGTCAATTAAACCCTGTTTCAAAGCAACGTCAAAACCCCAACTTTCAACAGACCCAAAAATTGGAAAATCTTTTGTTGTATAAGCTTTTAAACTTTCGTCTTCAGCAATGTTTTTTTGTTCAGGAAATTCAATATTATAATTTGAAGATTGTTGAATTTTTGAAAGTACATTTACAATCCTTTTACCTTGACTTTTTGTTATTGGTTCGTAAACCTCTAACCTATATTTTTTTATTTGTTCAGGTTCGTTAGGTCTGTAAGTTTCTAAAATTCGCGTTGGCCTATTACCTTTTAAGTGAACGGCCATTTCTTCAGCCTGTTCAGCGTTGTCAGAATAATTAGGGTGATAAATTTTATCGGTTACTAAACCAGCAATTATCTGATTTAATTGCCCTTCATTTTGAAGATTAATCTTATTTACTATTGGCATAATTTAAGTTTATCAACTCAAATTTCAAGCATTTGAAAGGCTTCTTAATAAACAAAAATAGTTATTTTTATTTTAAAAGTTTAGGTAAATTGTATTTTTTCCTATATTTTTCTAAAACTTGTTGATTCTTATTGAATTTTTTCTTATTAGTCCCACCCATTTTATTTTCAATTTGGTGGTATTGGTGCAATATTTCGCTTTGTGTTAACCAATGTATTTTAAGGCCTTTATTATAAGCAACATAAGCTGTTAAATTATCCATTGCCCCAAAACCTTCCATTTCTTCAAAATAAGGGTTTTCAGTAAAGAATTTCTTTGTAGCATATTGACACGCCCCATTAGCTAACTTTTTCCATTGGTTAAATTTAGACTTTGGAAAATTCCAAGTTTTGATCCTGGACAAATTAATGTTAGAAATTGGGGGCAACATTTTAACTTCTTTAAATATAATTACTTTTTCACCCCTTACCCTTTCACATTCTTTTAAAAAGTCTTTTCTAAAAATATAATCTGAATCTGTACACATAATAAATTTTGATTCAGCTTTATTAATACCGTAATTTAACAGTTTAGGCTTATTAAAGTTGTCTAAAGGTAAATGGTAATGTTTGGCCTTAGTAAGTTTTAAAAGGTCGTTAAGCATTTCAAACTGTCTTAATTCAGAACTATCAACAACAATTATTTCATCTAAATAACTTTGCTGAAGTTCTAAACTTTGAACAGAATTTAAAACACGTTTAAAACCGCGCTTAATAATGTTGTGAACAGGAATTATTATTGTTACTTTATCCAATTTTTATAAATAATTTCCATTTAATAAAAGTCAATTCAACTAAACAGTTAAACGGTTTTTTGTGTCTAAAGGTTAAATCTAAATAAGGCAATAATTTAAAAGTTGTTTTTAATTTTATTACTCCATAAGCAAATGATTTTTTGCCTTTACCTGTAATTTTTACAAAGCTTTCAAAACTCCCTTGTAAATCGTTTTCATTCAAATAAAGGTCAACCCATTTTTGTATATTTTCTAACCTATTAACTTTGTTTTGTTTTCTGTTTGGTGTTTTTCTTTTCATTTTAATTTAGATAAATTTTAATACTTTCAAACCCAAATTTAGGTTTGTGTTTAACTACTGTTTCATAGGCTTTTGGCCTGTTTCTTATTTCTTCAAATTCCTTATAACAATTTTCACATAATAAAACAGCAACTTTTTTACCGTTTATTATCATTATATAACCTGATAAGTCAATTGGTTCTTTGCATGAAGTGCAATTTTCATCAATACAAATCACGTTTTTAAATTCTGTTTTTATACTAAATGTAATACAGTTTTTAGCCATTATTTTATTTTTCGTGAAATATTTTCTTTTTACTTTCAAATTTCCAATAAGGGCTAAATTGTTTTACAGTTATTTCGTAAATATGTTTTAACCTGTTTGAATGGTGACCCCCAGCCATTCCCAAAAAATTATATTTCTTTTCAATATCTCCTAAGGGTAAAGTTTTATTTTCCCATTGAAAGTAAATAGGCTTAATTTTTTCGTTATCTGAATAATGATTTAATTGCGCTGAAGCTAAGTTAAAGGCCAATTCATCAGGGTAACGCCCCCCAATTGGCTTAAAATCTAACTTTCTATCCATATAATTTTTTTGGACCTGTTTAAAGTACTTCTTATTTTTAGCGCTTTTACTGAACAGAATAAAGCTACTATTATATTCAGGGTAAAAAGTTTCTAAAGGTAGTTTATAGGCCTCGTAAATGTCTTTTAAGTGCTTATTTGCCTTCCTTACCCAAACCATAGCGCACTTATCCCAATTTTCGCTGTTATACCTTGCAACTTCTTGAATTAAAAAGTCATGTTCAAATAGTTTATCAAACTTAGTCAAACAAATACCGTCAACATCTAAATAAATAGTTTTGTCAAAAGGGCTGTAATTATAAATAAAAGTTTTAAGCTTAAAAGGGTTGAATTGTACGCCCTCTAAATAGTCGTCTAATTCAGGTTCAATTATATGGTCAAAAACTTCTAATATTGAAGTATCTGTTTCATCTGTAATAATTGCAATTTGTAAATTTGGTTCTTTTCGCTTAATAGATAAGGCCATATTATAAGCCATTTTGGAATAGTTTTTACCCATTCCAATTAATAAGATCCCGTTCATAGTCTTTCTAACTGTCGTTCAACTTTTCCAGCCTGATATTCATTATTGTAATCCAGGTAGAACTTTTTCCAACTCAAAAGAATTTGTTTTTTCTTTTCTTTGGCTTTTTCTTTAAAGTATTCATCAATCATAAGACAAATATACAAAATTATTTAATAAAAAAACAGGTGGATTAGGCCACCTGTTTAAATTTAAAGAACGTTCTATTTTTATACCTAAATAGCTAAGGTTAAATAAAAAAGCAAAGCAAATATAATAAAATATTTCATATAAAAAAACCCGCCTATCTAATAAGCGGGTTTTAATTCGTAGTATTTAACTATTATTCAAAAACACCTGTTGGCGCATCGTATGCGGTGTGCATATCCTGTGCAGCCCAACTAACAGCAACGTCAAAATAAATTGAACTGTCCAAACCTTCTTCAACAACAACGTCAGCGTCAAAGTTAGCAATTGGGTTATCACTTGGCGGCATCCAAACCTTATTCCCAGCCGTAAAATAAGCGTAAGAATAAGAACTATTAAAGTTCAAAACGTCATAAAAATCTTCATTTCCAACAACGTCAGGGTGTGAATATTGTGCTGTACGTTCATAACCAACAGTCCTCGTTTTTTGACGGCCATAGCCATCAACTTGAACGGGTGAACCTTTAGGCTTTGAACCTTTAACATTTTTGATAATAACTACTGTACCATTCGCCAATCCAGCATCCCATTGAGCTTTTGAAGTTGGGTCAGTAATTGCGTGGTCACTTCTTAAAAGAACTGAAGCAATTATTCTACCTTCTTCATTCGCACAAATGTCTTCAGCAAAGACAGGTAACGGAGTATCACAATATAAACTCATGTTTGTATTATTTTTAGTTATTAATTTTAATTAAGTTTTAAGTCTTCACTTCTTTGGCTAACAATATTTTGTATTTCTTTATTTTAACAGTATTTATTTTCGTTTAAGTCGTTTTTAAGCCTTAAATTAGTTGTTGCGTTATACAAACTTAACAATTTTCCCGCTAATCTTTCGCCTTCAGGTGAATAACTTGCTTCTTTAGCTAAATATTCAACGTCTTCAATATATAAATTGTCATATCCTATTAATAAACGAATAAAATCGTGAATGTGTTCAGGTTGCGCGTAAATAAATAAGCCAACTTCTTTTTCAGATTTAAAATAAAGCGTTTTACTTACACCCGCTGAATCTTCTTCATTTTCTTTATCACCATTATATTTAGGTGTTTCTAAACCACCGTCAACCCTTAAAACAGGTTCATAATTAAGGCCAACAAAATCAATTCCAAAGGCGTTGTCATTATTTGACCCTGTAAGCTTAATATTACATTCAAAACTTTCGCATAATTGAAAACAATCAGTTCTAAAAACGGCTTCTGAATAAGCAACGTCTTCATGTATTTCGATATAATAACAGCCACAATTACAGTCATAACCGTCTAATAAATTGGACCAGTCTATTTTTAATAATACCTGTTCAGAAACAAAAGAGGCGTCAATATCGCCATCAATTGAAGTGTAAACTGTTTCATCTGTTTCACAATCCTTAATATAAAAAACAGGCTTAGTAACATTGTAAATATTAAAATTTGTTAGGTCTGCAACAATATTTGAATCAAATTCAATTGAAATGTCAGCTGTGTTTGCTGCATTACCGTAAAAAGTTAAAGTTCCTGTTGGATCATCTTCAGCTGTTAAAACGGCAACAGTTTGACCGCCAATTTTAACTGTTATTGAATCTGAATAAGAAGAAAATTCAAAGCTACTAATATCAAATTCATACATATAAAACCCGCCAACTTCTAAAACATTTGTTTGTTCAATACTACCTGTAAAACCTGAAGTTTTTTGAATTTCATTCGTTCCAAAACTAACATTGCCGTCTATTTCATAATAAGAAATTGAATAATTAGGGTTTACTAAGTTCATTATATCTGTGCTTAGTGTTATTTGTGTCGCTGAATCAACACTTACAATTGTTGCAAATTGGTCTGTATCTGTATTTTTAACAGTCATTCCAACATAAACTTCATTTCCTGTACCCCCTGTGCCGTCAAAGTCAGCCCCCGAATCAATTAATTTGTCTGTTGCTTCAGCTGTTATTGCCCCCGCCTGAACATTGTCAACAATTGGATCATCACTTAAATTGTCTGTTAAAATTGCTTCACTTTGTAAAACTATTTGGGTCACATCTTCACACGTAACTTTTTGATAATATTTTTCAAACCATTTACATTTTCCCGTTTGTTCATTAAACGTTGTTTCTTCAGGTGTGTAAAGTTTTACTAATTGATTGTTTATTCTGCTTAAACTCATATTTTTAACAATTTGTGTTTATTTTCTTTTTACTTCTTAATACAAAAGACGTTTCTGAAGTCCTTCTATCATATTCTATTGAATTACGCCAACCAAAAAGGTGATTATTTTCAGTATTTGAAAACAAAACAGCACTTTTAGGGTCGTCTTTTAATAATTTCCATTGTTCAAATGTTAAGGCCTTTTTAAATTCATATTTATATATAGGAAAATCATTTGGATTTACAGGTAAAATGTCGCCCCCACCGTCATCAACTGAAATAGTTTTTAAACTTGTATATTCAGGATCACTAAAAGCCCCCGTAATCATAACAGGTAATAATTCACTTTGCAAATTAGACCCTGTAACCCCGTTTATTTCTATTTTAACCCTTACCCTTTCATTTTTAAATATTGAAAATGTATTTTGCGCTTCGTAATAATCTATGTCCTGGACCTGATTTAAACCAAAAACCTTTTCATAAGAAGTTGTAAAGCTTTGTAATAAAACATTTGCTGAACTTCGTCTTTCTATTGTTTGAGTAATTTCAAATTTTGGGGTTGCGTATATTTCAACGCTATCAATTTGAACTTTTGAATTATTAAAACAAAAACCTGTTTGGCCTGTTACATATTCAAATCTAAATTCAAAATTAGTAGGTAAAGATAAATTACCAATATTTGTTAAATCAATTACAACTGTTTTAAGGCCTGAAGTTGTAACATAAGTGTCACCTGAAGCAAAAGGAGAATTAATTCTTATAGCGCCACAATCAACAACACAATTAAACTGTAATATATAAATTCTATTAGCTTGAAAGTTTATAGAATTACTTCTTAAAAATAAGTTGTTTATTCCAGCACCGCCAAAAGTGTGAGTGTAACCTTGTAAGTTTGTTATATTTGCGCCTGATTGCCAATAAGACCAACCTGTTGAAGCTGGGGTTGCGCTAAAGTCACCGTTTACAATTAATGAAGTTGTGTCTAATTGACCGTTTAATTTAAATACAGCCGTTGCTAAAAACCCGTATAAACCCGAATTAGGAACGTCATAATAAAAACCTGAAGTATCGTAATTATTGCCATCGTCAAAAAATGGCGGGGTTGAATCGTCATCATATTCAACAGGCGAAATTGTCGCGGGATAAACAGTATCAACAACACTTGAAGTAATTTTAGCCCAAAAATTAGCAGAAGACGAAGTTGAAAGGTATTTAACAACTGAATTAGGCAACCCGCCCAAATACCTACTTACTACATTATAATTATTTAAAGGTTGATTATAAGCAAAAGGACCGTCTTTTACAATAAAATTTTCACTACCTAAAGAAAAATAATCATCTGTGACCCCTAATTGTAAAGCTGAATCAATTGAAGTAACATTTGTTTTTAACCCTGTGTCAAGATTTACGGCCATATCGCCAATTGAAACACCGTCAGTAATAAAACTTCCTGTTGTTCTTATTAGTTTGTTTGCTGAAGTAAGACCTGAAGTAACACCAATTGAAAGGGGTTCGCCATAGGGCTTAGATTTTAAAGCTTTGTTATTGTCGTCAGTCATAACAATAGCGTTTTTATCATCATATTTCGAAACTGAATTAACAACAATGTCTTCAATAACATTTGTGTCTATTATCCAATTTGAAACAAGGTCAAGCGTATTGTCAACATTACATTGTCCTAATATTGTGTAATTTTCTTCTCTAAAAGTTTTAAAATTTAAAGGCGGGTATGAAAAAGCAACGTCATCATTAAAATTATCTGAACCAATATTAATGTCAGAATATAAAGCCTCTTTGTTAAAGTCTAAATCAATACCCCTAATGTTATCTAATTGAATTTGCGCGTCATCCTGTTCAAAATATGAAGTTGGTTCAACTCTGACCCTGTAAGGGTTTGTATAAGTTGACGGGTTTGGCTCAACAGCAAAAGATAAATTATATTTTTTGTCTAATTCTGCAAATAATGTTTTAAAACTTATTTCTAATTGTGTACCGTTGCCGTTGCCTTTTCTTAACTCTGAACCGTTTGTAATAAATGTGTTATAACCTTCGCCCCCAACGTCAAAATAATCTGAAATAAAATCAACTTCACCGTCTGTAATATATTGAATTATAAAATGAAAACAATTCCACGCCCTAAACATTTGACGCGCTGTTGCTTCGTATGTTGCAAAATTTGCTGTTGGGTCAAATACAAAAACGTCTTCATAAGTTACAGGCGTTATTGATTCGCCATTTTTTGAAGTGCCAACATTTACTAAGGCCTTTAAACTTTTATTATTGCTTATTCGCGCCCCAAAAGATTCGTCAAATATTTTTGTTGTTATAATTCTTTGGTCAATATCTAACTTTGTTATTTCTGTTAGCTTAATAATTCCATTAAATTCAGTAACCCAATTTCCAGCCTGACAGTCATCTGATTCAATTGTTACTTCAATCGTTTGACAATAATTTGCAGACATTACCCCGTCAATATAGTCGAACCCGTCACCCCAAAATTGTAAATCAGTTACATAAATAGTAAATAAACCCTTAATTTTTGGGTCACGTTTTGACTTATATTTTGCCTTTTCCCAACCTTTAGGAAGGTCATTTAATTGTGTCGTATCTAATGTAATTCTTAACCCCATTAATAACTATTTCTATTTAAAAAAGTTTGTTCATTTAAAGCTTCTGCAATAGGTCCTGAAATTGAATTAGGATTTGTAACCCTAAAACCGTCAGGAAAACTAACTTCATTTGTCTTTTTAGATCCTGAAGAAATTTGTTTTTTAACTTCTCTATAAAGTAACTGATTCATTACTTTAGATTCTAACCATTGTTCAAATCTGTCGTCATTTATAGCCCTTAACGCCCCCGCGTGTTTCTTAGAACTCTTTGCATTAATTACAGATTCATTTCGTGATAATAAAGCGGGTATTGAGTCACTTGTTTCTGTTCCTGGACCGTCAATTAATACTTCACCGTCCTTTAATTTTTTAGACTGTGTAATACTTTGTAATTGTGGTATTGCTGTTGCTAAAACAATACCGCCTTGAATTGCCCCCCTTGCTATTAATCCAGGTACTAAACCAGCTCCCAAAATAGGACCTAAACCAATTGGCGGGGGTGCTGTTGCGGCTGCAATTGCTGTTTGTGTATTAATTACAATACTTGCAAAAGCAGCTAATTTCTGAAATGTTAAAGCGGCAATTTGTGCTTCTTGACTATCACCCGCAGCTGAAGCAACCGCAGCGGCTAAGTCTAAAACTGATAACATATTTTGTTGGTCCAATTCAATTTTTGCTTCTGAAAAAGCCCTTTCCATTTCTAAATTCATGGCAAAGTCTGCGGCTGTTTCTTCTCTTTTCTTCGCGTTTCGTTCCTTCATTTCCTCAACAATTACTTCTGTCTTTTTCTTTTCACCTTCACCAATTTTTTCAATTGTTTCGTTGTCTAATCCTAAACTTTTAACGGGGTCAATTGTTTCGCCTAAATCTTCAGGACTCAACCCAGCTTTTAAAGCCCCTAATTCGTCTTTTAATTCTGAAATACGTCTTTTTGTTTCAAAAAACTTATCTGAACCTAAATCTGTTGTTGATAAAGTTTCATTTAATGCTTTTATCCTTTCTTCATATCCTTTAATTGAATTTGCATTTACCCCAACAGCGCCTGAATTTTCTTCAACAACTTCTGTGTTTTCTTCAACAATTGCTGTGTTTTCTTCAGTAACTTTGTTTAAAGGCTTATATCCATTTAGTAGATTTTTAACAGCCCAATTATATTTTTTCTGTGAAATTTCACCTGATTCAAGTTTTTCCTTTAATACTTGTAAGTTTACAGCGTTATTTGCTAAAGTTTCTGTAAAGTCAGACGAATCTTTTGACATTATACCCAAATTAACAGCAAAGTCAGCCCCAATTTTATTTAAAGCCGCCATAACACCTTCACCCTTTTCAAGTGCTTCAATAAATCCTAATAAATTTGTTGTTGCTACTATATAATTTTTTGCAGCTGTTGAAAGTTGGCCGTTACCGTTTTCAAGTTGTAAAATTACACGTCCATAAGCCGCGTCAAGTTTTTCTTGTTCACCTTTGAATGTACTTGTAACAACTTCGGCTTGTTCTAAGGCGTTGCCATGTTCTAATAAATTACCGTTTAAATCAACTAAAACGTCCTGTTGCGCTAACAAAGTGTCAATAGTTTTGACGTTTTCAGTACCAAATAATTTTGATTTTAATGTTGCTAATTCGGCTGGATCTTTAATTGAAGCAAATTTTTCTGAAGTTTGTGTTAAGGCTTCGTTTATATCAAATTGACCGTCAACAAATCCAATTCCTTCTTTTTGCAATTTTAATAAAACACCCCTTAAACCTGTTCCAGCTTCAGCACCCGACAATCCGCCTTTTGCCAAAGCCTGTAAGGCCGCGTTTGTTTCTTGAAAATTTAACCCCGCTGAATTGGCAACCGCCCCAACGTTTTTTAATGATTCGCTTAACTGTGCAATTGTTGCCGTTCCTTTTTGTTGTGATGTTGCTAATATATCTGTGAAATTGGCCGCTTCTTCAGCTCCAACACCAAATTGATTCATAGCTTTTGTAAGTGCTTCGGCTGCTGCTGGAACTTCTAAGCCCCCCGCCTGTGATAATATTACAGCCTGTTCAGTTACAGCCCCTAAAGCTTGGGCTGAAGAAAGTAATTCAGGTTTTGCAGACCCTACCAATTGAAAGGCCTTAGCAATATCTGAAGCCCCTTTACCTGTATTTGCTGAAACTTGTAAAACAGCTTTTTCAAACTTCTTTAAATCACCACCTGAAGCGCCTGTAATAGCCCCTAAATTAGCAATTGACTGTTCAAATTCTGTTATTCGTCTAACAGCATCGCCAACAACTTCTTTAATTGCAAAAGCCCCTATTAATGTTGCTCCAAACTTTTTAATTGAATTGTCCATTTTGGACATATTGCCTTCAACGTTCTTAGTAGTATTATCAACGTTTTTATTTAGGTCGTCAAAACCCTTTTCAGCTTGTTTTAGGTTAGATTTAACCTTAATGTCAATAGTTACGTCCTTAACTGTACCAGCCATATTAATTAATATTTGCTTTTAGGTAGCTAAAGACCTCAATAAACACAAATATAACTATTTTATTAATTTTTTTGGTCTAAATACTCTAATAATTCATGATATTCGTATGTAGATAGGCTTTTTAAGTCTTTTAATTTAGTTAAATCGCCTTTACAAAGTCTTAAATCGTTACGTCTGTCAATTCGTTGTTTTTTAAGTTTTCTTTGTTGTAAATTAATTTCTGTTGTTTCTCTTTTGCCTCCTGAAGCCTTTCCATATAATACTGAAAATCGTTTTTCGATAAGCTCAATAACTCGTCCAACCCTGTCATCAATTCCTGTAAGAACATTCTCAACACCCCTTTTTTTTTACTCCAAAGTTTTATCTTATCCTGATTATATATAACATCATAGTCTTCAATATTTTCAGAAAGGTCGAAATATATAACTGAAGCGTATTTAAAAAGGCTGGTTGGCTCAAATAACCACGTTGACCTGTATTTCATTTCGTCCAATATTTTACCCGCATCAATTGGTTTACCATTGTTTATTTCTTCCATTGCTTTATCACAAAAAGCGTTTATATCCTGTGACGTTAATTTGTTTTGTACTTCTTGATAATAGGTTCTTAAATATCTAAACCTGTTTTCCCTAATATCGTAATCATGTAAACACCTATAATAATGTTTACCCCCACAACTAAAACCGTATTTAAGGTGCATATTGTAACGCGGGTGAATTGTTACTTTTTCAGGATCAGTAAATAAAAACTTAATCCAATAATAAAAGTTTCTTAGGTATTTCATATTAAGCAAATTTTTCTTTTAGTTGCCCCCAAATTTCTTTATTAAAATCTAAAGTGTAAACGTTTTGATGAATGTTAATATTAATATTACCGTCAACATTTATATAAGCATAATAAACGCCCTCAATATCAAATAAAATTTCTGTTTTCCTGTAAACAGGTTCAGGCGCTTCAAATCCAAGTTCTTCAGCTTTTTCAATTTCTTCAATATTGTCAGTCACAAAAACTTCACCTATCATAATTTATTTTCAATTAAAAAGTTAACACCTGATAAAGCTAAAACATAAACAGGATAAAACAATAAAGCGTTTAAATTAATAGCGTTTGTTGAATACATATAAGCCCAATATGGGAAAATAGAATGTAATGAGGCCATACAAGGTAAACAACCGCCTATTGCTTTATAAATGAACTTATCTTTGCCCCACTTTTCTAAACGCCACAAAACGCCCTTAATTTCTTTATCTTCATATCTATACTGTTTTTTAAAGTTCTCTAAATACCCCGTTTCAACCTTTACTTTTTCAACTTCATATAAACAAGCGTTCCAAAAACCAAAACAAACAAATGAATTGATTAATATTAAAATTAGTAAGTCTATCATGATTCAATAATTAGCCTGTCAGTACCTATTGCAACATTTGCAAAATTAACTATAAAACCGTCATGGTCAGCTTTATTATTTCTTATTGTAAGGCCGTCAGAATTATAACCGTTTGAATCTGACAACCAAATATAATAAGTATTATATTGGCTGTAAAAATCAATATAAGGGTCTGTAAGGTCTAAAAAAATGTCATTACCTTGAATAATTGGGTCTGTTGAAACTTCAACTTCATCACCGTTTAGAATATATCTAACAAATAACAATTCATCACCTGTTAAGTTTTGGCGTGTTCCCAGCCAAATTTTAGTCCCGCATTTTCCAACAGGTTTAGTTTTTGTAAAATTATCACAGTTCATACTTTCAATTTATTTTTCAAAATATAATACCATTTAAAAATAAGAAGATATTTTGGTTCATCATTTAATTTATTTATTCCCATTAAAATAGATTCTTCATGCTGTTTAATAGAATTATTTATATTAATTATATAATAATGATTAGGATTTGTTTCTTTTAACTTTTCTAACTGTCTTTTTAACCCCTTTTGTTCGTTAATAAATTTAATTGTCCCAATATAAGCTTCTATTTTCCAATGAAAATTTATTTTATGATAAAATGACTTATTATATTTGTCGCTTTTAGTTATAAAGTAAATTATTCTATAAAATGTAGCAGAAATATAGTTGTTCCCAGCAATAAAATGTTTATTGCTATTATGATTAACCCAATAATTACCACAATCTGAAATCATAAAGCAAATATAACTATTTTTCTAATAACATTTTTATAACTTCTTCAGAATACCAACCTTTTAAATTTACATTATAGATAAAAGGGCTTCCATGATAGTTTTTTGAAATAGTTAATTTTGTTTTTAATCCGAATCTGTAAGGCTTTAACCCTTGTTTAATCAAAGTGTTTTCAATACCTTGTTTTTTTAGGGCTTCAGTTAAAGGCCTGTCCATAAATTTATGACGGCCAACAGGAAAAACTTTATAATTAATTAATTCTAATAGTCTTTTACTAATTAATCTGTTTGCCCCTATTGATTCGCCTGACCTAAAACCTTCATAACCTTTAAATCTTCTGAATTTTTTAGTTTTAAAATCCATTGCTAAAGCATCTTGAAAACCTATATATTCGCTGTTTGTTTCTTTTATTATCTTTTTATATAAGTCAATACATTTAAAACTTGTTATGTCGTCAGACCCTATAATTAAACAGTAGTCAAATTCAATTTCTTTTAAGGCTTCTATTCCTGTTTGCCATTTAAGGCCTAAAGGGTTGTTTTGTAACTCAATAGTTTTATAAGCGTTTTTTTCTGCTAAAATTTTATTATCATAGTCTGAAACAAGGGCAATAACATCTAAATTAATATCGTTGCAATTTTGCCAAAATATTTTAGATATATGAGGCCTTAAATAAAAAGGTGTTACAGCTATTATTTTCATTTAGTCCCGAATAATATAAAAATTTGTTTGTTACCTAAGTAAATTGTTTTGCCACCTTGAATTTTCATTTGATCCTTATAACGTTTCTTTACTTCGTTTAGGTCCTTAAAATATCTAACGTGTGAAATACTGTCAAAATTTGGCACAGAAACAATTATTTTGCATCCTTTAGGTAAATACTCGAAAAACTTAAAATCGTTTGTTAGGTGTTCTAAAACCTCTAAACAAATCGCTGTATTGTATTTGTGTTTAGTATAAGTGTCTTTTTTATACATATCACAAACATAAAATTTGTGTTCAGGTAACAATTCTTTACTTTTTTCAATTGCTACTTCTGAAAAGTCTGTACCATAAGACAATTTAAAGCCTTCATCAACTAAATAATTAGGAAATTGACCAGGACCACAACCAAAGTCAGCAATAATGTCTTTTTCTTTGTTAAGCTTAGATAAAACAAAAGGCCATAAGTCTTTAAAGTAAGGCGTTTTTTTATAATGACTATTATATTTTTTAGAATCAATATAAGCATTGTCATAAAAGTCTTCTTTTAGTTCTCTTTTATTCATTTTAACAACTCTTTTTTAATGTTTTCACTAATATATTCGTTTGTTTTTTTAGCCTCTAATTTTTGCCATTCTTTAAGCTTCATATTTATATCGCCTTTTCTTGTCATCCACCAAATAGGATGAATTAACAACTGACTGTTTTCAGTTATAGTTTTTGGCTCTTTATACCCTGAATCTGAAGTATAAAAAATATCAGTAAAGAATTTTTTGTTATAAGTTGAAAAAGGTTTATCTGTGTTTAAATGTTCTTTTGTTGGCCTATGAATAGAATAAATATTTTTAAACGTTTTTTCATCAATTTCAATAGGGCAATTAAAATCTATATGTAACCCCGTATAATGACCTAAACCCTTAAAGTCTGAAAAGTCTATTGTGTGCCAATTGTAAAGACTGTGTGTTAAAAAGAAATAACTTGCTTTAATTCCTAAACCAGCTTCAATATTTGCCATTTCTAAAGCGTATTCAACAGAAAAATCAACGTCATGCCTTAGAATTATTTGTTTTTCCTTCTTTGGGTCAAACTCATTAAATAAAACGAATTTAAAACCGTCTTTTAAATAGCCCTGTAATAGTTTTTTATATAATTGTTTGTTCATATTACTTAATTTTCTTTTCAATTACTCCCTGATTCTTAGAAATAATGTCAAGTTTTTTGTCTAAATTAGTTTGGTTTTTCATTATCTTATTCAACTTACTTGGCAAAGTCAAAATAATAATTAATAAAATGATACTTACTACTATTAAAATTAAATTCATGTTTTTTTGTTTTAGTTTATAATAAAAATTTATCTGTTTGTTCTAATTCTTTTTTTGTAAGTGGTTTTGCTGGACAACCCGCAACAGTTTCACCCTCTTTTACATCTTTAACAACAACAGCCCCCAAACCTATCTTTGCACCCTTTCCAATTTTAACTTTGTTTCTTATAATTGCACCCGCCCCAATTTCAACGTCTTTTTCTATTATTACAGACCCGCCAATTAAACAACCTGAACCAATTAAACAACCTGGACCAATATAAACATTGTGGCCAATATGGGCTTTTACTCCAATTATTGATCCTGGACCAATTGAAGTAACTGTTTTTGTTGCTCTCATTATTATTGCTGAATCTAATATTGTTACATTGTCGCCAATTAAAATATGTCCCGCGTGAGGTATTAAAAGCCATTCATCTTTTATTTTTTCAGCGCCTAAACCATGATAAGAAAAAACAACGTTTTGTTCAATATGTACGTTGCGGCCAATTCTAACCCATTGAGGCAAAACAACATTTATTGAAGGTCTAAAAAATTCCCTCATTTTTAAACAAAATTTTTGTCTGTTTGTTAACTCCATTAGTCTTTTAATTTATTAATGATTAGTAATATATCTAAACTTTGATAACCTTTATTAGATAGCGCGTGAATAATTATAGCGCCTGTTTTATAATATTTTTTAGGTAATTTGCTTAATAAAAGTAAAGTTTCGTCAGGCCTTAAATTACATAATGAACTTAACTTTTCTGAATCTTTTTTTAACTTTGTTTTTTCGCTGGACATCCAAAATAAATTCCTTTTTCGCTAATATCTTTGGTTACTAACGACATTGAACCAATTTTAACTTCATCAGCAATAATAATTCCATGCTGTAAGACTGTGTTTGTTCCTATAAAACAATTTTCACCAACTATTGCACCACCAACAGAATTTTGAACTTCGTCAAGGTTGTTAAACATTACGCGTGGGGCTAAAAATGAACCGTTTCCAATAACTGAACCCCTTGCAACAACTACTAAGTTTCTAAGTGTTACATTATCTCCAATTTTTGCATTACCTGTAATAATAACGCCTGAATCAATATAACAGTTTTCACCAATTTCAACATTGTCACGAATTTCGACATTTCGCCTAATTACTGTGCCTTTACCAATTTTGCAATTATCACCAATTGAAACAGTCCTTTCAATTTCGGCTGTTGGGTGAATTAATGTATTTATTCCTACTTCAAACATTTAACAAATATAGTAATAATTTTGTTTTAAGCTCCACAATCAAAAATTGTAATTTGTGAAACGTGGTTTTTAATTCTTTTTATTGATGCTTCAAAATAATCTTTATCTAACTCGCATAATGTTAAAGATAAATTCATTTTTTCAAATTGATTTCTATCGTGTACAGCGAGTGCTATTGACATAGAGCCACCGTGAGTGTCTAATATTTTATCTCCATCTTTAGCATAGTTATCTAAAAGCCACTCGTAAAGTCTAACTGGTTTTTGTGTTGGATGATGTTTCTTTTCAGCACTTGTATTGCCTTGCAAATTACCATAATATCTATAATCAAAAGTTTGTGCATTTTTATCAAAAGATGTCCAAGCTAATTCACCATCTGCAAAATTTGGAACTGGATTTCCTTTATGCCAATAAATAAAACACCTACCACCAAACCCCCAAATAAATGGAAAGTAATTACCCCCCCAAATGATTTGATTTTTTGAAACTCTAAATAATTCTTTAAAATATTCATCATTCGGTGCAATATTCCATTCTTTTTCTTGTTTCTCCATTCTAAAATTTAATATAGCCGTTTCTTTTTTCCCATAGCCATAAGGTGGGTCAACAATAGCTAAATCAAAATAGTTATCAGGATAACGTGCCATTAAAAGCATATTATCTTCGTTTGTTACTGTTATTTTATCTGTTACTTTCATAATTTAAGTTTTTAATGTTACGCTATAAAGATAAAAAAAAATATTAATTTCTGTAATCTTTTACCCATTTCCTTTTAAATCTGTTTAAGATATATCTAAAAGTATCAAAGTGATCCGCTTTTTGGTTAGCAATTGACCTATCTTTTTTAATAATTCTTTGTTCTGAATCACATTCAACATTTTTAAGGTCATAAATCGTATGTTCACAACGCGGGTTAAATAATACGTTTGGATGAAAGGCTAAAATTGTATTACAAGTAACCCTATTTTCTTTGTGTGTTGGGTTTACAACAACTTTTAATTGTGTTTGGGTTATGTTCAGAAGGTTTTTAATCATTCTGTAACTGTTCATCTTATCACTAATTAAATGGGTTCTGTTATTTCCTGAATTATCACCTGTAATAATACAATTGACTAAAAATTTATTATATTTAAACTTAATCTTTTCTAATAATTGTGGTAAATCAGGCGCGGCCATTTCGTCAAAGAAGTGAATATAATCATGGCCAACGTGAGCAAATAAACAGGTTGTATTATCAATATTAAAATCAAAACTTATAATAAATTGCATATTTTGATTAAATACAGCCTTTTCGCTTATATGTTTAGCGTCTTCAAATTGTGTAATATAAGGGCTATCAACTTTAGGCGTACCCCATTCGCCCCACGCGTATATTTTATAATCTTCAGGATCTAAAATCTTCATGTTTTCAAATTCCTGTATTACGTGCTTATCATATCGCCCAAAATTTTCGTCAGGGTGTCCACTTACCCAATAATTATCTAAATAATTAGTTTTAATAAGTATTGAATCACCTCTTTTATTAATCCATTTACCTGATTTATGACTTAATGAAGTAAATTCTGAAGGTCCTGGAACTTCTAAAGGTAAT